>Ga0172373_10000426_pt1 | contig 69628 bp, 53 predicted proteins | sample Lak10m_2_FD_114546 | JGI IMG/M metagenome (GOLD analysis project Ga0172373, IMG submission 114546) | Freshwater microbial communities from Kabuno Bay, South-Kivu, Congo - kab_092012_10m | ecosystem: Environmental > Aquatic > Freshwater > Lake | place: Democratic Republic of the Congo...
AATTTGCCTGGACATAAGGGGGGTCTGTTTTTGAAAATGAAAATAGAGTTAATAATATGCCTGATTTTCTGACAGTTTCAAATAGGAAAATGAAAATCAGGGTTTAGTCGGACAATAGTGATATATTTATAAAAATCCCTTGCGCCTTTACTGCTCCGTTTGTAAATTAAAAGCTCATTTGATTTATCAAGTAGAACGAACTTGCGTTTTTCTATTGAACTTATTTTAAAAGAAACAGTTTGTTGAAGAATACCGACATTAGTCACATCATCTAATTCTAATGTAATTTCAGCATTGGTAAAATTGCTACCTAAATTAACACTTTGCTTTACGCTACCACAATGAATGATAATTTGAACATTTTTAAAATTAATTCTTTTATTAAAGCATATTTTATCTGTAAATAAGATTGTGTCTTTGTTTCCATTAATAAATGTATTGTTACACACTGGAAAATCACCGGAAAAATGTGATTTATCAATTGCGACTTTTATGGCTTTTAATGAGTCACCGTTTGTTCCAAAATCGACACGGCATAAATAAAATTTGGATACTGGAGTATTTTGATATATAAAATTGAGAGTATTATTGTCGATTCTCATGGTTCCTTTTCCAAAGTATCTTCTGCCATTACAAAATATATAATGCTGAAAACTTGAATCATGATCTATTAATATTCGTTCAACAAGGGTGTCATTGGCCCAATGCTCATAGTAACCATTTTTTATTTGACATTTCGATTGAAATGATAAAAAGAGTATGACTATTATAAAGGTCGGCTTCATATTATTTTAATGCCGCATAACGCCCGGATAACCGTAATCCGGTTAACAATATTCGTGTTTTAAACATATGGGTGTGTGCAATGTCTTTCTTTTTTAATGAAGTAAGTTTAAAAATAAAACCAAGATGGGTGCTTACATTGTTTCAGATATATTGGGTAGTCCAAGAGTTATTATTGAAACCTGGGGCACCAAGCTTATAGCCAGCCTGCGAGATGACATAATAAATATTAAATACTGGAATGAATAATGAACGAAAAGGTTTTCCCTGCCGTACACATTAAAGATATAGAATTTATAACCGGCGATAGCGCCTAAGCGTGTTCTGATCATTGTTGTTTTGGCCTGTTCTTTATAAAGAACTTTTCAATATTACCTGGCTGATTCAGATACTTTTCTGTGATAAATACCTGAATACTATCGTTGTTGGTAATATCGAATCTGGCAAAATGATATTTTTCTGCATAACAGTCAGCAAATTCATGTGCATTTGTTTCAGGTTTAACACCTCCGCAACCTAAGGTTATATATGGGATCTCATTCGGAGTCCCTTTATTTACATTTATCCTCACATAACAATGCTCATGTCCCTGGAGTACGGCATCAACTCCGTATTTGTGAAATAACGGTTCACAACTTTGTATGGCTTTATGGTTGTATGCGCCTCCGCCATCATAAAATGGAATATGGCAATAGACAAAAGTCCATGTTTTGTTGTTATTTTTTAAGTCATTTTCAAGCCAATTGTACTGATTACTCCCGACATTTAATTTCTGGGACTGGTCATTCGCATCGGCCGGATAGGTGGAAAGGGATATAAAATGTGCCGGACCATAATCGAATGAATAGTAGACGGAATCCGGTTCAGGGGCATAATCCTGATCATCGCAAAGTTTTTTAAGGGTGATCTGATTTGTATAGCTGTACATCCAGTAAGGCCAGTTTGTCATATAAAAACGGGTGCTGTTTTTATCATTACTACCATCCCACATGTAATCATGATTTCCGATGGCAGCAAGTACCGGTACGCGTGCAAGAACCCATAAAGCTTTGTCCCGGTTTCCGTCGTTGTTATTACAACCTCTGCCAAAAAAATGAGTATTCCATGTTTGATTTGAAGGGTAATAAGAGTGCCATGGGCCATTAAAAACAACATCGCCGGTATGAATTATCAGTCTGCCCCGTTGGTCCCAGTTAACATCCATATCGACAGCTATGGAATTCATGACGCTTGCATATTCGGTACCAGCGTCCCTTGTATCACCAAAAGCATAAAATGTAAGAGATGTCATGTCATTATCGGAATTATAAAAGAATCCGTCAAAATAGTAATCGTGATGCGGTAACTTTACATGAATCCTGTAACAGACCTTCGAATTGGGATTGAATGTACCATGTCCCCAGCTTTTTCGCCAGATATAATAGTCCTGATCGCCCCCGCTTACCTTGCATTTGTAATTATCCATTGTTACGTATGATCCAAGATTGTCGGGGCTGTCGTATCCCCATCTGATTTTTACCGTACCCATTTCATGCACATAATATGTGGTTTGAACCATGACAGCCATACCGGTCGGGTCGCCGGCAAAAACAATGTAAGGTTCTTTTAAAACATGATCATCACAGTCATGCTCTTCCTGAATGGGATGATTCGGATCATTTGTGTTACTTCGTTTACAAGAACACATTCCTCCGATGAATAAAAGAAGCAAAAGAATGTTTAAAGTTTTCATACACAATTTTTTTTGTCATATGATCAGGTATGCAAAATATGTTGTTTCCTGTCATTTTCTTTTGTTTGCCCAAAAGAAAATGACGAAAAGAAAAGGGCAGCCGCGAGTTTTTAGACAGTCTGTCGGTCGAGTGTATGAGACTTAAGGGTTGCCGAAACCATCGTTCTTGTCTGAGGTTGAAAAGCTATGAGATCCGGAAACCTCCGCAACCCACTGCCACCCTTATGGTTTATACACTTTGTTATGCGCATGTGCCAGTCTTCGCTTTTTTTATGTGAATTATGTTAACTTTCGTTATTCTGTCGGTTTATAGTAAAGAATCACTGCGCCACAACCAAAGGTTTTCGTCCTTAAAAGCTTAAGATCAATTCTATTGATTATGTTTTTTAATAATTGTAAACCGCTTCCCACAATAATCGGGTGAACACAGAGTTGGAATTCATCAAGTAAATTAAGATTCATTGATGTTACAATTAAACTCGGACTGCCAATTAAAATGTCTTTACCTGGTTGTTGCTTGAGTGCTAAAACTTCTTCTTTAATTCCTCCTTTTGCTATCCTCGTATTTTTCCACTCTACATTTTTCAGTGTGTGGGAAAAAACAATTTTGGAAATGTTGTCTATCGTTAATGCAAATTCATCCATTGGTTTGTTACCAGTAGGATTTTTTACTACAGTCGGCCAATATTCCATAAGTTGGTATGTTATCCTTCCGAATATAATAGTGTCCACACTATTTAACAGCTCATTGTAATGTAAATGTATTTCATCATCTGCAATCGTTGATGTATGGTCACAAAACCCATCAAGTGTCATATTGATTGCTGCAATTAGTCTTCTCATACTATTTTGTCTAAATCAGTTGATCAATTTTCAATGTTGGCCGATCAAGTCCGCACTACCGCATAGGCACTGCGCATAACGCCCGGCCTTAAGTATGCAACATTGCCGTTGGCTTTGTTGCGGTTAGCGGTTAGGGGCAGGGCATCTCATTCTTTAATTACTTTCTTGATGATGGCGTTTTTCTCGTTTGTCAGTTGAACAACAAACACTCCCTTTGGAAAATCAGAGATTTCCATAAGATTTGTTTTTTTATTTATCTGACGTTTAATTAGTTCTTGTCCTTCAAGGTTTAATATTTTAACGCTAGTGTTTTTCAGCACATATGGAATCTCAATTATAAAGTTCTCAGTAAACGGATTAGGGTATATTTGAACTGAAAATTCCTCGTCAACTTTCTGATAAATTGATGTTATGAGATCACAATCTAAATTTGGTGGTGTCGGATAGGTAATTGAATCATCTTGAACGAAGCAGGTTAAATCCTGCCAGCCTTCCCATGGGACACAGAATCCACCAAAAAGACCTTGTTCAGTGCCTATACCTTCAATAAACCATGTGTGATCCCAGGGGGGATTGTCACTTGTAGAGATATGGAACCTTTTACGGTATAATCCCCCAACAGCAACAGAATCAATTGTGTCGACAATAGCATCACAGAAATTATACGGATATAAGTAAGACAAGGGAATAGAATCCCCTACTTCCAGATTAAAATCATATAGCAGTGTATCAACCTGAGGGTAACTAAAAGGCGGAAAGTAAAAAACCTTCTTATTATTGATTTCTTGGCGTATTGCACCAGCATATTCAGTATAAAATGTGTATTGATAGTTTTGATCAATTAAATAGCCTGATTTTGTCAACTTATGGTAAATCCTGTCCCCAATTATTGTGTCTCCAGTAATTCTATATTGGTTTATAGAACATTCGTTGGTCATATTACAACCTGGCTCATAGATTCGATCAGTCCACATGGCATTCGAATCTGGAAATGGATGATAAATATTGGTCTGGCTCAATGAAACCATTGGTAATATGAAAATTGTGATTATTAGTAGTGTCTTCATGGATTAGTGCTTATAATGCCTTGCCCCTAACGCTCCGCAGTGCGGGGTTTACTTGTTTAATGTTTTCTTTTACTATATCGTTTTCAGGTTTGATGAATGCCTACCTTCGGAAACCGCCCGCATTGCTCGGCTGACGGTTTCGTTAGGTGTGGTCATTAATTTAACAGTAATTGATGAAAAACGTTTCTAATCACTTCCCAGAGAGCTTTTGAGTTTTCAGGTGTTAGACTGAGTTGAATTGTAATAGAAATTATTGTTCCAATAAAAAGACTTTTCCAATCAAACTTTGATAGTGTCTTTGCGGATTCAACTAATAAATCCAATTTGCTATTTATTTCAGTCACTTGATCCTTAGATAGGTCTAGTCCTTTAATTCTACTCTTCAATATATTAATTTTGTCCTTAAGTTCTGCACATTCTTTGAACGAAAATTTTCCTTCACCCCCAATAAAACCAATTTTAACTTCATCAATTTCTCTTTCCAGCCTTGCCCATTTATTAGGAGACTGAATTTCTCGTTTCAAATATTTTAACCATTTTTCAAAATGCGCTAGCTGATTTTCCCAACTCAATGAAAACCCTTCTGAAATAATTGATGATAATGCTGGGGAATATATGAAATAATGACCACTTCGTACATTATCAAATTTTCTATATTCAAATTTAAAATAGAAATTTGATCTTTTAAATGATAGGGTTGTTGATTCATCTCGGGAAACTATATTTTTTTGGTCTTCAATAAATTCAAATAGGAATGGGCTCAAATCTTCACGTTCAATGATATCAAAAATCTGATCCTTTTGACTGATTAGTAGTTTCATGCCAATTAAAATTAATAATCACACCTAACGCCCGGATAATCGTAACCCGGTTAACAATATTCGTGTTTTCAATATACTGTTGTGTGCAGTGTGAATATCGATATTAGATCTAAGTCCAATCCACTCTGCAATTTACTTAAAAATATTTACTTCGGCCAGATATGAGGGAGTTGGTTAGTTCGGGGTCAGAAGGTCAATACTTCAATCAGTTTACTTTTTATCTTTCTTTTTTAACGATGTAAGCTTAAAAATAAAACCAAAATGGGTGCTTACATTGTTCCAGATATATTGGGTAGTCCAAGAGTTATTATTGAAACCTGGGGCACAAAGCTTATAGCCAGTCTGCGAGATGACATAATCCAAAATATAATAGAATCCAAATCTTTCATTGGTATCAAAAAACAGGTTATATCCCAAGCCGATCACATTATTAATATACGTGTCGGTTTCAGTCCAACGTACCGGTTGGTTGCCCAAACTATAATATTTATCATAATACCCCATAAATCTTAAATACTGGAATGAATAATGAACGAACATGTTTTCCCTGCCGTACACATTAAATATATAGAATTTATAACCGGCGATAGCGCCTAAGCGGGGATTGATGTTGTTATCGTTAAAATATAAACCATGTGTCCTTAACGGATAAATAATGCCTGCAGAAAACTCATGTTTGCCTGTCCGCAAATAAGGAGTAATATAAAACACGTTAATATCTTCCTTAAGGTAATTCTGGTTTGCAGGGAAGTTTGTAAATGCCCCAGTAGTAATACCAAACTCCTGCATATCCGCATTAGATTGAGAAAAAAGTTTATTTGAGATTATAACCGATAACTGTATAATCAAAAGAATTGCCATTATCCTTTTCATGTATCTGACTTTTAGGGTAATAATTACTATGATCGTATATCCGTCAACTTAAATGAATAAGGTTCCAACCCCATTATAAATTAATAAAATCCTGAGCGGTTAATACTGTAATTTGTGCTTTTCTATAATCTTTCAAATTTCTAGTCAATAAAACTTCAATTCCATTTTGTAAGGCTGAATAATATTGAATTGCATCTTCAAAATCCGAAAATTTAGAATTCAGTGCCAGGTCAATTATTTTATCATTTAATGGAGCAACATGAACTAGAACTTTGAACTTTCTGAGAATTTCCTTCGCTTCTTCCTCCGATCTTTGCTTTGAAATCAAATAATAGAGGTTTGCTAAGGATAATGCAGAAATAAAAATTTGAATTTTACCTTCATCTGCTAATGTAAATAATTGCGCTGCTGGTAAGTAAAATAGATCCCGTTTCCCAAGAAGATCATAAATTATATCAGTATCTACAAAAACCTTCTTCTTCATAAATACTTTTCTTTTATGTGTTCTTGATATTTTCCTTTAGGATCTTCATTTTCCGAAAGTTGAATCACACCGCTTAACGATTGAACGAGTGGAGAAATTTTTTCAATTGATCTTGATTCATTCGTTATAGCTGATAAATAGTTTTCAATCAATTTTGATAAACTGGTTTCATGATCATTAGCATATCTTTTTGCTTGATCAATTATTTTCTTTTTAAGTCTTAAAGTTAATTTGGTTTCCATGACATTATTTTTTAGGCGTACAAAGATACAATATTAGTACGGCAAAGTCAAGGACTAATGTTTTTTGTTTTGTCCACTCTTTTCCAGTAAATGGTCGATGCTGAAAACACCGGAACCCCTTACTAAAATAAACAAAAACACGAAGCAATAAATTATTGCCATCTCTCCACCATTCAGGAGAGGGAGAACCGCGTGGGTGCCGTGAAATATCCAGTAGGCATAGGCCATCTCCCCGCAGCAAATGAATGCCGCCAACCGTGTAAGGAGTCCGGTCATGACCAAAAGCCCCCCAAAGAATTCTATCGGGCCTGCTACAAACATGATGTATGCCGGCATCTCATGTCCTGCCGGCGGGAATGCAAACAGTTTCTGTGAACCGTGCCACAGAAAGAGGAATCCTATAACAATACGAAGGATAGCATAAACCTGTCTTTCGTATTTCGAAATAAAATTGGTTGTGCTCATGATGTCTTGATTTTGGGTTGTAATTAATTGGTAAGGGTTTGCTATATAAATTTTGTATATAATTCAACACGAACTCGATAACGCACTCTGCAATTTACAAATAAAAAAGCAAGAATATAACTGAAAAGACTTTATCCGTCAATTCAGTCTTAACATAACACTAGGTATTGTAGCCGATATGATTGGAGAACAAAAAAAAAGAGATGACTACAGAGAAGTACCTTAGCCAATGCTCCGGTGTTCTTCATCTCTTCCAACACAGCAGGAAGTGATCTTAAAATTCGGAAGATCTCTGGTTTTTATCATAGTTGAGCAACCAGTGATTTCCGAACTTATCGGTAAGGTCGCCAAACAATGCCCCCCAGAATGTGTCTTCCAATGGGTGTGCGGCCATACCACCGTTTGCAAGTTTCGCATAAAGGGTCCGTATCTCCTCCTCGCTGCTGCAGCTGAGGGAAAGTGAGATCGAATTACCTTTAATGATACCCTGGTTGATTACGACAGATTCACTGTTTATCTTTGCAGTGTGAAATATCCGGCCGAATATCGTCTAATCATATGAAAAATGTATCCATTTTGGTTCCTGAAAAGGCAGTCGTAGAGGCTGTAGCGGATCCGCGTTATTTATTCAAAACCGTTAACCGATTTTTAGAAGAATCAGGCAAATCTGCCTTGTTCGATGTTCAACTGGTAGGACTCTCCAGAGAGATAAGGTTAGACAGTGGTTCGTTTTGCGTTCATACCGATGCCCTGGTGAATGATGTAAAAAAGACCGACCTGATATTAATTCCTGCCTTAAGTGGCGATCTGAAAACTGCCATCGAACTGAACAAAGGTTTTATTCCCTGGATCATAAATCAGTACCAAAACGGTGCAGAGGTGGCATCGCTTTGTATTGGGGCTTTTTTGTTGGCTTCAACCGGACTTCTCGACGGCAAGAAATGTTCAACCCATTGGAACTTGGCGAATGAATTCAGAACTATGTTCCCAGGGGTGGAGCTTGTCGATGGGAATATCATTACTGAAGAGCATGGAATTTATTCAAGCGGTGGCGCAAATTCATACTGGAATTTACTTTTATACCTGGTTGAAAAATATACCAACCGTGAAACTGCCATACGTGCTTCGAAATTTTTTGCCATTGATATTGACAGGGAGAGCCAGTTATCCTTTATGATGTTCAATGGACAGAAAGGACATGAAGACTCTGAAATATTAAAAGCACAAGTGTTTATCGAGGAAAACTATCAGGATAGAATTTCGGTTGACCGGTTGGCTGATATGCTTGCCATTGGCATAAGAAGTTTTGAACGCAGGTTTAAGAAAGCAACGAACAATACGGTCATTGAATATATCCACAGGGTTAAAATTGAAGTGGCAAAAAGAAGTTTTGAAACCAGCCGCAAAAATATCAATGAAGTAATGTTCGATGTAGGATATACCGACACCAAGGCATTCAGGACTATTTTCAAGAAGATCAGCGGTTTGACACCTATCGAATACCGGAACAAGTATAATAAACAGTCACCCGTGGTTTAAAGCGCCAGTACAAAATTAATTTTTGTATACGTATGGTTGGACCAGTGTATGTTTGGTAACTGGTTTATGGAAGTTTTAATTTCACCTTTATTTCCGGCAAATCACTATAAACTCTTTCGAGTCTTCATTTAATTCATTACCCTGATAATCTCCAAGAATTTTACATCTCCTGAATTCAGACCTTTCAATCAAATGCTCCAATTCGAACCTGAAAAAGAATCTTAACAGCAGACTCCAGTTCTCCTGGAATATTTTATCATTCTCGTCCCATTCAAGTTTGAAATTTATATGGATAACCTGATTGATCAATTCCGGTTTTGTCGATACGGTCCTTTTCATTTTCCGACCCGGTTCATATTCACCATCAAAGTCGGTATAATTATCAAAACCGTGTATTAATTGCTTTAAATCCGGCACAAAGGTGTCAAAAATAAAACGACCATCAGGATTTAAATGCCGGTAAACATTATTAAGCGCTTCAATCTGATCATCCTTTTCAAGCAGATGCATAAATACCCGAAAGGGTGCAATGATCAGATCAAACCGGAAGTCATATTTAAAGTCGATCATGTTCTGAATGCTGACCCGATCGAGTTGACTGTTATCCAACTTGAGTTTCAGGACGTTCATCATGGATTCGCTGATATCAATCCCATATATATCGGCGCCGAACTCTAAAGCATCTAAAAAAAATCTACCTGTTCCAACTCCGATTTCCAAAATCTTCCCTGGTGTTTTTTTTATCTCGCTGAGAAAAAAATCCTTATCCAGAGCACCCCTTAACTGATTATATATCAAGTCGTAAAAGCGCGCGAAATTCTTTGGATATTCGCATGTCATCATAATGTTTTTTTTATGACCGCTCCATTATTTAAAAACAGATTTGTTTGATATGCTTACCTTACAACGACCATCTTCCGGGTTTGTTTATCCGTTGTAGTTTTCAAGGTATAATAGTAGATGCCTGATTTGAGATCATCTGTGTTTACGACAACCTTCCGGGTACCTGCAGGAATTTGCTCACTGAGGATATTCAAGACGGTACGGCCGTTCACATCGTACAGGGTTAACGAAACACGATCCTGTTGCGGAAGATTAAACTGAATGGTGGTTTCGTTATTGCAGGGATTCGGATTGTTCTGCTCCAGAATGACAGCCTCTTTATGGATATCGTTTATGCCGACACCCTCCATGAACCAATCATAGGATCGTTTTATGATGTCATTCCGTATACTTTCGGTCTGTACCATTTCAAGACCTATTCCGAAGTAAGCGATCTTGGCATTGTTTTTTGTCGATTTTACAGCTCCAATCTTTGACATCGCGGTGTTATAATAGAATATTGCCGTTGCATTCTGTACCGGTGAAATCTGGTCGGGATACATGTTCCCCCCATTGACGTCGACTACATCGGAGGTGGCTACCGTTCCATAGATCGGATCGGCCGGATTAGCGACAAACTTATTATTTGTAGTAGTCCCATCTGCGATATAGGATGCTTTAAAATAGTTGGTATAAAGATCCTGGGTAATGGCAGTTCCATGACTGCCACTGGCGCCACTCATAATATCCCAGCCGATATCCTGTCCGGCAACGAGTAACTTGCCTCCGTTATCAACAAACGATTTAATAGCTAATGCTTCGGGATCGGTAAAGGCCGGGAAAGTCCAGGCGACATTGTAGAAAATATTCAAAACTTCACTGAGGATCCCCCCGGTGGAGGCCCGTTTAAACAGTTCGGAATTCATCACCGCCAGCTTGTCACTCCCGGCAGCTTTCAAACCATTGATATAGACATCCTGGAAGGAGGTGGCATTATTGTCACCTGCTGCATTCACCAGCATTGTATTCGTGTTCGACAAAATATAAATCTTGAAGTACTTGGTTGGAGCATTGGGATTATTCACCGAGCGCATTTCAAAGGTATAGGTCGAAAATCCTGAAGAATCTCCCGGCGTTACGTTCAGCATGAGGTCTTTCGGCGTGCCTTTGACCAGTTCTGTTATAATACTGTCGGTATAAGTTATCCCATCAACTACAAAACCAGCATTCCAATCCAAGGGAGCATTGGAAACCAGCTTGATAACAAATGGTTCGCTGCCTGCAATATTACTGTTGGCCGTAAGGTTTACCGTTGCAGTTGTTCCTGGATGTCCTAACTGCATGACACTGTCGTTGGTGCTGATATCACCGATATATAAATTGGTTCCTCCGATGGCATTAACAACGTCGCCGGAAAGGATTTCCTGGTGACTTTGGGCTATGTAAACGGCAACCTGGCAGTTTTCAACAACGCAAGGGACCGACCGGTAATCATTCGGAATGGTATAGATATATGTTCTTTCGACAAGCGATCCCTGAGTTGTGGTAGTGACTTCATCACCCCATTGTCCGGTTATAAAGTGGCGGAGCATGTGCATGTGCTCATAATTATTTCCGGCGCCGCCTCCTGTTTGAGGTCCAAAGATATGATCCTGAAGAAGTGCAACATTAATGAAGTTTGAGGATGTGGCGCTGTTTGAGGTGTAGTACAGTTCCACATGGACAGTTAGTTCACGGGTGGCCGGAACATAAGATGATTCGATGCCGACATTCACCGGGGAACCTTGTTGAAGGATGATGTTGGCGCTTGAAGTCCAGTCGCCACGGCCCAGTACGGTTTGTGATCCGGAAAAAATATGACGGTTGATCGTTCCGGAAGGATAGCCATAACCGTTCACACCAGCCTGGCTTGCAAGGGCATCGCCAAAATTGGTTCTGTAGTCCGGGTCTCCGGCATCGGGTACCGCATACCCTCCCTGGTGAATAGCAACGGCAACGGCTCTGCCGGGATTGTTATCGAGGATGGCTTGTGCAATGACATGTCCTTCAGGACAATATTGACAATGAATTCCTGTGTATTCTTCCAGGATAGCATTCTTATTGGTTGGATCTGTGGTTACCAGGGTTTGTGTATAGACTACTGTTAAACTAACGAACAGGATGATCAGGGTAAAAATTATTTTCTTCATAATGATGTATTTAAGTTGTTTAAATCATACCGGTGTAACAAAATTATAGATAAAATTGATATGAACCGGGAATAGCAATTAAATTCCCGATTTTCCTTACCTTTGCTTATGATCTGTAAAGCCCGGACATGCCCCCTGTCATGTTTTCCGGGTGAATAATTTTTAGTTCATCAAAAAATAGGATATGGACAATGAATTGAATGCTATTTCCCCGGTCGATGGAAGATACCGGAATATCACCGAACCGTTGGCATCATTTTTCTCGGAAGCTGCTATCATCCGGTACAGGGTTTTAGTGGAGGTGGAGTACTTTATCGCACTTTGTAAAATTCCACTTCCCCAGTTAACAGGGATAAATAAAAAAGTATTTCCGAAACTGCGTCGTCTCTATTCCAACTTTGATATCGAAAATGCAAAGCGCGTGAAAGTCCTTGAGAAGGAGACAAATCACGATGTTAAAGCAGTTGAATATTTTCTGAAAGAACAGTTTGACCATTTAAAACTGCAGCAATACAAAGAGTTCATACATTTCGGCCTGACTTCCCAGGACATCAACAATACTGCCTTCCCACTGGCATTGCGCGATGCTTACAATGATATCTACGATCCAATGCTTGTGACTGTGGTTCAATCGCTACTGGAGAAAAGCAGGGAGTGGAAATTTATCCCCATGCTTGCCTATACGCACGGACAAGCAGCTTCTCCCACAACCGTAGGAAAAGAATTATTTGTTTTTGTGGAGCGGTTGGCACGTCAGATGGCGCTCCTTGAAACGATACCTTTTTCTGCCAAGTTCGGAGGCGCCACCGGGAATTTCAATGCCCACCATGTAGCTTACCCCGCAATTGACTGGATTAACTTTGCCGATTCCTTTGTAAACAAGACGCTGGGATTGGAACGCTCCAGGACCACGACTCAGATTGAGCATTATGATAACCTTGCCGCCTTTTTCGACAATCTGAAGAGGATCAATAACATTCTTATCGATCTTGACCGGGATATCTGGACCTATATCTCTATGGAATATTTCAAACAGAAGGTCAGGAAAGGCGAAACAGGATCTTCAACCATGCCACATAAAGTTAATCCAATCGATTTCGAGAATTCTGAAGGTAACCTTGGAATAGCCAATGCATTATTTGAACATCTCTCGGCAAAGCTGCCCATCTCCAGATTACAACGTGACCTGACCGATTCTACAGTGATCAGGAATATAGGTATTCCGCTCGCCCATTCATTGATTGCGTTCAAATCGCTGATTAAAGGGCTGGATAAACTGATCCTGAACGAAGTGAAGATCAAAAAAGACCTGAATGATAACTGGGTGGTTATCTCGGAAGCCCTCCAGACGATCTTGAGAAGGGAGAAATACCCGGAACCCTATGAAACGCTGAAAGAGCTGACAAGAGGCAAAGAAGGGATCAATCAAAAGAGCCTGGCATCCATTATAGATACCCTGAAAGTTTCGAAAAAGGTCAAGGATGAGTTGAAGAAAATAACTCCTGAAAAGTATACCGGAATTATAGATTTCTAGACAGTTTATGAAAGTCAGTGGATTCACCTTTATCAGGAATGCTGTCAGATTTGATTATCCTGTGGTTGAGTCCATCTCATCAATCCTACCGCTATGCGATGAGATCATAGTGGCAGTGGGTAATTCGGATGATGGTACCCGTAAACTGATCCAATCTATACCCTCTCCAAAGATCCGGATCATCGATACCATTTGGGATGACTCGAAAAGGGAGGGAGGACAGGTCCTGGCTGATGAGACAAACAAGGCATTTGATGCCGTCTCTCCCGAAAGTATCTGGGCTTTTTATTTCCAGGCGGATGAAGTGATTCATGAAGAATACCTGGATCCCATCCGCCGGTCGATGGAAAAATGGAAGGATAATCAGGATATTGATGGGTTGCTTTTCAATTACCTTCATTTTTATGGTTCCTACGACTTTGTTGCCGATTCAAGGAGGTGGTACCGACGTGAAGTGAGGATCGTGCGAAATGATAAGCGCATAAGATCATACAAAGATGCCCAGGGATTCAGGAAAGATGGGAAAAAGTTGAATGTAGCTCCGATCCCGGCATGGGTGTATCATTACGGATGGGTTAAACCGCCGGAATTCCAGCAAGCCAAGCAGAAGACTTTTCACCGTTATTGGCACGATGACCGGTGGATCGAAAGAAAAGTCCTGAAATCGGATTCTTTCGATTATTCGGAGATCGATTCCCTTGAACTTTTTACAAAAACGCATCCGTCCGTGATGAAAGAACGGATCGCCAGGAAAAACTGGCAATTCCAATTTGATCCTTCACAAAAAAAATTCTCTCTTTTTATCCGCATCCTTCACTTTATCGAAAAGAAAACTGGTTGGAGGGTCGGTGAGTACAGAAATTACAGGATCGTGACGCGTAACGCGTAACGCGTGACACGGTTTTTTGGTCACGGGTTACGCGTCACATGTCACGGATTTTTGTATTTTTGTTAAAATTTCAATCTGATGGACTTAAGCAAGATATTATCCATTTCGGGAAAAGCCGGATTATTCAAAGTCGTTTCCCAGGCCAAAAATGCGGTGATCGTCGAATCGCTGATTGACAAAAAGCGTTTTCCTGCATTCGGTCATGAGAAGATCAGTTCAATGGAGGAGATCAGCGTCTTCACTACTGGAGAGGATATGCCATTGAAAGATGTTTTCAAGGCAATGCATGTAAAACTTGAAGGGAAACCGGCTATAGATCACAAATCGGATAACAATACCCTTAAAAAATTCTTTCTTGAAATGATCCCTGAGTTTGACCAGGAAAGGGTTTATATTTCCGATATTAAAAAGATGGTCGGCTGGTATAATCTATTGCATGAACAAAACATGCTTGATTTTACGGAACCGGAAGAAAAGAAGGAGGAGTCGCCTGCCGATGTAGTTGCCCAGGTGCAGGAACCGGTTAAAGACAACGAGGTCACAGAAGCCGAAGTACTGGATGAACCAGTCAAGGAAAAGAAACCGAAAAAGACTTCAAAAACAGCAGAATCAACGAAAAAGACGAAAAAAAGTGACTAGGCTTTGAAATGCATGGGATAGCATTCCAAATATACCCGATTTGTATTGGAACCAGTTAACTTACCGTTATAATGCCACCTAAAAAGCTCGTTCAGGACCTTCAGATAATTAACAATAAACGGTTAAACGAGCGGCATTTTCTTCTTGAACTCCTTGCTCCGGAACCACTTCCGGTGATGCTGCCGGGGCAGTTTGTCCAGGTTCTTATCGAAAACACACCCAATACTTTTCTCCGGAGACCTTTTTCGATTCATTCGGCAGACAAGGTTAAGCATACGTTTCAGTTGTTTATCCAGATCAAAGGAGAAGGTACAAGATATCTAAGCCGGTTAAGAGAAGGTACAAAACTAAATGTGATCTATCCTCTTGGAAATTCGTTTTCATTACCGGCAACAAACAAGATTTTATTGGTAGGCGGCGGTTGCGGGGTTGCTCCTCTGCTGTTCCTTGCCCAATTCCTGCATAAAAATAATATCCGGCCAACCATCTTGCTGGGTTTCCGGACGAAACAGGATATTGCAGAGCGTGAAGAATATTTAAAGTACGGAAACCTCCTGTTGATAACCGACGACGGTTCGGAAGGTGAAAAAGGACAGGTTACCGACCATTCCCTTTTTCAAAAACAACAGATCGGATGCCAACATATCTTTTGTTGTGGACCTGAACCCATGATGAAAGCCGTTGCACGGATTGCACGGGTTCACCGGGTAAATTGTGAGGTATCCCTCGAAAATATGATGGCATGCGGTTTTGGTGTGTGTCTTTGTTGCATTACACCAACCGATAAAGGGAATGAAAGGGTTTGCGTTGAAGGACCGGTGTTTAATACAAAACGGTTGAAATGGATATGAAAACCGTAACGCGTGACGCGTTACGCATTACGAAAAAATTAATGATTTACGATTGACTTATTGACCTAATGACCCAATGACTAATGACCTAATGACCCTATGGTTGATCTATCCATAAATATCGCCGGACTTCATTTCAAAAATCCAGTCACAACTGCTTCCGGTACATTCGGGTACGGAGAGGAATTCTGCGATTTCATGGACATTGACCACCTGGGTGGAATTTTTGTCAAGGCCGTCACCGGTCAAAATCGCGAAGGGAATGCATATCCGCGAATGGCAGAAACTGCATCGGGAATGCTCAATTCAGTTGGACTGCAAAACAAAGGAGTTGATTATTTCTGCCGGGAGATCTATCCCCGGATAAAGCACTTCAATACGAACATCATTGTCAATGTTTCCGGTTCCACCATCGAGGAATATGTGGAGGTCGCCGAAAGAATCAATGAACTTGATCAGGTCCCGGCCATAGAACTCAACATCTCGTGTCCGAATGTCAGGCAGGGTGGGATGGCATTCGGAACAGCACCTTCGATGTCGACAAAGGTGACCAGGGCTGTTAGGAAGGTCTATAAAAAAGTCCTGATGGTCAAGCTTTCTCCCAATGTTACTGAAATTTCCGAGATAGCGAAAGCGGCGGTCGATGGTGGAGCGGATGTCATCACCCTTATCAACACCTTGCTCGGGATGGCCATTGATGCGGAGAAATGCAGACCTGTCTTATCGACCGTCACCGGAGGGTTATCAGGACCGGCGATCAAGCCGGTTGCGCTTAGGATGGTATATCAGGTTCATCATGCCGTTTCAGTCCCAATCATCGGACTGGGTGGAATCATGAATGCAACCGATGCTGTCGAGTTTATCCTTGCCGGCGCCTCCGCTGTCCAGGTTGGTACCGCAAACTTTATAGATCCGGCCATATCCATCAAGATCATTGGTGGTATTGAGAATTATATGGAACGGCACCGGATTGGTTCCATCAAAGATTTGGTGGGCGCGTTAAAACACGATAAAAAATAGCATTACAACAGATCAAATATGAAAAAAAGATTTACTCTCCTTGTAAGCCTGGCAATCCTTGGATCATTGATCATTACAGGCGTCCAGTTCATCCCGGATAGAAAAATTGCAACAAAATCCTCTAATAATCCCGGTAAGATCCTTACCTCCGAACCGGATCAGGAACCCAACGACTGGATGGCCATGCAGCGAATGTTTCCATACAACCGTATAAACCCTGAAGCTTTTTTGTCTGCAACCCGCCAGGCATACGCTCTCATGAAGGAGTCAACGGATAGAACCAATCCATGGACCTTTGCTGGTCCCGATAATATCGGTGGCCGCATTACGGATGTGGAAATACCACATGACAATCTGCAAACAATTTATGTAGGCGCCTCCACCGGTGGGGTCGTAAAGACGACCGACGGTGGGGCAACCTGGACCAATCTGTTTGACGATGTTCCGGTGATTTCCGTTGGAGATATTGCCATCGATCCGAATAATTCCGACATCGTATATGTCGGGACAGGAGAAGCCAATTCCTCGAGCTTCAGCTTTCTTGGGAATGGAATGTATAAATCGACCGATGCCGGGAATACCTGGCAACATCTCGGTCTTGAACATTCAGCATATATTGGCCGTGTTATAGTCGATTATTCAAACTCACAGCGGGTTTTCGTTGCGGCCTGCGGGTATCTTTTTACAACCAATGATGAAAGAGGAGTTTACCGTAGTACCGACGGGGGACAAACCTTTCAGCGGGTGTTATTCCTGAACGACTCTACCTCTGCCATCGATCTTGTTCAGGATCCCGTTAATCCACAGATACTCTACGCGGCAATGTGGGAACGGGTACGCGGTCTGGTATACAGGCACTCTTTCGGAGAATCCTCCGGTATCTGGAAATCGACCGACGGCGGAGATACCTGGACTGAGCTGACTAATGGTTTGTTGACAGATAACACCGTGGGAAGGATCGGACTTGCCATTTATAAATCTGATCCTAACATCCTTTATGCTTTCTATGACCTGGAAAATTACGAAGTAGGCATCTTTAAGACTACTGATGGGGGCCAGATATGGACGCGTAAGAACGACGGTCCTCTTTATAACATGAGTAGTAATTTCGGTTGGTATTTCGGGCAGATCAGAGTTTCGCCCTCAGACCCCGACAGGATTTACGTGATGGGAGTATCGCTTTACCGTTCGGACAACGGCGGAAACTCCTGGATTGATCTTGGAGCAATAAACTGGGATTTGCATGTTGATCATCATGCCATGTACCTTGATGAAGTTACCGGGAAGATATTTGAAGGAAACGACGGTGGGTTTTATACCAGTGTGAATAATGGAAACAGTTGGACAAAAATCAATAATCTACCGTTAACACAATTCTATGCCATCGATATAGATTATCTCAAACCTTACCGGATCTATGGCGGCACTCAGGATAACAATACCATCCGTACCCTCACCGGAAATACCAGCGACTGGGAACCTATCCTGGGTGGCGATGGTATGTACACCCTGGTGGATTATACCAACTCCAATATCATTTATGCCGAGTACCAATGGGGTAACCTGTTCCGTTCGATGAACGGAGGGTCCAACATGGATTATATTGCCGGTCCCATGGGGGGCGACCGGGTGAACTGGTCTGCCCCGCTTGCGATGGACCCGGATAATTCTTCCATCTTATACTTCGGAACCTACCGGATATGGAAATCGACAAACAAGGGAAGCTCCTGGCAAGCCGTGAGCGGCGATCTTACCCATGGCATCAACGACTATTTTTACACCGTCACGACCATCGCCATCTCTCCACTTGATCCTAACCTTGTCGTTGTAGGCACAGGGGACGGCAAGATCCAGAAATCAAGTGATGCCGGGCAAACCTGGGAGGATATTTCCGCCGGTCTTCCGGTACGTTGGGTAACACGGGTTGTCGCCGATCCTTTCGACGTTCAAACTATCTACGCAACGCTGTCGGGCTTCCGCTGGGATGAACCTTTACCCCATGTTTTTAAATCTACCGATCTTGGACAAAGCTGGATCGATATTACCGGAAACCTTCCTGAATTTCCAGTCAATGACCTGGTTCTTGACCCCGATGTTCCCGGAAGGATGATTGTAGCCACGGATGCGGGTGTATATGGAACTATCGACGATGGCCAGACATGGTCCTGGATCTGGAACGGACTGCCAGCTGTCCCGGTTTATACAATGAAAATTCATAAACCTACCCGTACGATTGTCGTCGGTACTTATGGCTTGTCTTCTTACAAAGCCAGCCTGGATGATATATTCACCGGTATTTCATCGGCAAACAAGATGGAAAAGATCAATGTTTCTGTCTTCCCAAATCCGGTTTTGAGCAGTGCAAACCTTCATTTTTATTTACCTCAGGAAGACCGGGTGGAGATCAAACTATACGGGTTGAACGGCAACATGATTAAAATCCTTTTCAACGGATCGCTTCAAAAAGGAGACCAGAACTTTCCTGTAAGCATGGGGGATGGCGGATTGGACACTCCACCAGGATTTTATATACTCGAGATCGGTGGAAAACGTTTTTCGGGAACGACAAAAGTGGTTAAAGTCTGATCAAACTATGTTCACCTCTGTTTCCAAGGTGACTCCGAACTTACCATAAACAGAGCTCTTTATCTGGTTTGCCAGGTCAAGGATATCTTTTCCGGTCGCTGATCCAAAATTCACTAACACCAGGGATTGTCCTGAATAAACACCTGCATCTCCCTGCCTCCTGTTTTTCCAGCCACATTGTTCAATGAGCCAGGCAGCAGTAAGTTTGAACTGGTCATTGAAGGGGAAATATACGACTTCGGGATGCTCAAATTGGATCTGTTCCAATTGTTCTTCGGTAATCACAGGATTCTTAAAGAAGCTGCCGGCGTTCCCCAACTTAGCCGGATCGGGAAGTTTTCTATTCCGGATCCGGATAATTGCCTCGCGAACATCCCGGATTGAGGGATTTTGTATATGATGTGCCATAAATTCATCACGGATCTGAACATAATCAAGTCGGAGAGCCGGGTTCTTCATTAATCTGAAAGTTACATTAAGGATCAGGTACTTCTCATTTGAATGCTTAAAAAAACTTTCCCTGTAAGCAAAGTTGCATTCCTCAGGTGTAAATTTTTTCCTTTCCAGAGTAACAAGATTAATGGCTTCAAGATCAAAGAGAACGTCCTTCAGCTCGACACCATAAGCGCCGATATTTTGAACAGGTGCAGTTCCAACATTCCCGGGGATCTGTGACAGGTTCTCCAATCCGCCCCATCCTTTGTCGACGGTATATTTTACAAAATCATCCCAGTTTTCTCCTGCTTCCGCACGAATAAAAACAGAGGCAGCATCTTCCTTTATAATTTTTATTCCCTGAGTACAGATCCTGATGACAGTTCCCGGAAAATCTTTCGTAAATAAGATATTACTACCGCCTCCCAGGAATAAAACAGGCCTGTGATTTTCCTCAAGGGCAGATAGGAATTCTGAGACTTCTTCCGTGTTCCTGATATCGACAAAATACCTCGCCTTTACATCTATCCCGAAGGTGTTAAAAGGTTTTAGTGATATATTTTCGGATAATTTCAAACTTTCACAAAGAATAAATCAATTAATTGTTTTAAAATTGACTCATAGTAATTTTTCAAAATTAAAGCATTTGAATGTAATATTCGGGAATTAGTTAATTTTGATTTTTTAGGATAGAAAAACCGGCAATGTTTGCAATCGTTTCTGTTACCAATGACCTGAGCACCGACCAGCGGGTAGACCGCACCTGCCGTACCCTTGTAAAAACCGGCTTTAATGTTTTACTCATCGGACGGAGACGGAGATATAGTTTACCATTACAAACACGTGACTACCTGACTCACCGGATGATATTGTTATTTGAGAAAGGTCCGTTGTTCTATGCCGAATACAATATCAGGCTTTTTCTTTTTTTACTGGTTCACCGTGCAGATATCTTCGTTTCGAATGACCTTGATACACTTCCTGCCAACTGGCTGGCATACCGATGGTTCAACCTGATCGGGGGGAAACAGGCGCCAAAACTGGTTCATGATTGCCATGAATACTACCGGGGTGTACCTGAACTTGTTGGCCGGGAAACGGTCATTTCAATTTGGAAGTGGCTGGAAGACAGTATTTTCCCGGGCCTTCAAACGATCTATGCTGTGAACCAGTCTATTGCCGATCTCTATTCCAAGGAGTATGGTAAAACTATAAAAGTAATACGGAATGTCCCAGAAAGGAAATCATTGTCCGGCGTAAAAGATAAGACATCCCTCGGAATCCTGCCTGATCGCAAAGTAATTCTTTACCAGGGCGCTGTCAATGTTGACCGTGGGCTTGAAGAAGCCATCGAGGCAATGCAGTATGTTAGAAACGATGCAGTTTTACTGATCCTTGGAACCGGGGATATTTTTGATTTTCTGAATAAACTTGTTATAAAAAAAGGACTGGAAACTAAAGTTATTTTACCGGGTGCTATCCCGCTTGAAAAACTTCACAGTTATACGCTTATGGGTGATATAGGTTTATCGATTGAAAAAAATGTATGCATTAACTACTTTTACGCATTGCCTAACAAGTTCATGGATTATATCCAGGCTAACGTGCCGGTACTGGTATCGCCTTTCCCTGAAATGAAGTTTATTGTCGATCAATACAGGATCGGGGAATTCATCGTAAGCCATGATCCCCCTGCTCTTGCATCCAAGTTCGATCAGATGTTGGATGACCTTGTACAATTAGGGATTTACCGTAAAAATTTAATAAATGCGGCAAGTGATCTCTGCTGGGAAAACGAAGAAAAAAAACTGATTGATATTTTCTCGGAGGTCATTAAATAATTATGAAAGAAATCCACCTTCACATTGTTTCGTTCGATATCCCATTTCCTGCCAATTACGGCGGAGTGATCGATGTTTATTATAAAATCAGGGTTCTTTTCAGGGCCGGAGTCAAAGTGCATCTTCATTGTTTTGAATATCACCGGAAACCCGCACCGGAACTGGAAACACTCTGTCATGAAGTTCTTTATTATCCACGTGAAAGCGGATACCCTTCCTCATTTCACTATAAACCATACATCGTGATCAGCCGAAAGTCACCTTCGCTCATCCAAAACCTGTTAAAGGATAATTACCCGATCCTTTTCGAAGGACTGCACAGCTGTTATTTTCTTAGTGATAAAAGACTTAAAAACCGTTTTAAGATATACCGGGAAAGCAATATTGAACACAACTATTATTACCATCTCTTTAAAGCCGAAAACCTGTTCCGTCCAAAAATCTTTTACCTTTCCGAAAGTTTCAAGCTGAGAATCTTCCAGAAAATACTTCATCATGCCGACCTTATGCTAACTGTTTCCAGGGATGACAATGAATACCTGGCGAGCAATTTCCCTGGTAAAAAGGTGGTGTACCTTCCCAGTTTCCATCGCGATGATGAAGTTCAAATTTTAGCCGGGAAGGGAAAATTCAACCTGTACCAGGGTCAGCTGAGTGTTCCGGAGAATAGCCGTGCCGCGGAATTCCTTATCCGGGAGGTGATGGATGAAAGCCTGCCGGATCTTATCATCGCCGGATTAAATCCGCCTGACCGTCTGATACGGCTTGTTGCTTCCAGGCCGAACATCCAAATAATAGCAAATCCGGATGACGAGGAGATGTTCAGGCTTATACGGGAAGCCCAGGTAAATGTGATGGTAACTTTCCAGGCTACAGGTCTTAAATTAAAACTACTGAACGCCTTATTCAATGGTCGCTTTTGCCTGGTCAACCCCGATATGGTTTATGGGACCGATTTTTCTGACCTCTGTGAAGTTGCCAATACTCCTTCTGAATTCAAATCAAAGATCCTGGATCTTTATAATCGGGAATTCACGGGAAATATGATCAACGGGAGGAAAGTAAAACTGATGGAAAATCATTCAAACACAGAAAATTGCAAAATTCTCCTGGATTTCGTAACTTTGTGCTAATGTATTCTTGAAAAAGTCTTAAATAATTTTAAGATTATGCAAAAAATATTGGTACCTGTTGATTTTTCCGGACATACAGACATCACTTGTAAGTATGCATTGGAACTTGCAAAAATAGAAGGTGCGGAAATTCGCATCTTTCACACTTACTTTGATCAGATATTCCTTGCCGATACCAGTTTCCCCGATACACTCGATATGAGTACCATCTATAACGAGGAGCTTATGAAGGAGATTTTTCACCAGGCGGAAAGAAACATCAAAGAGCTTCAGGAGAAACTGGAATCTATTATTATCAAAGAAAATCTTAGCGGGATTACCATCACCTCTACACTGGTTGGCGGTGAGATAGAGCATGAGTTGAAAATGGTGGTCAAAGAATATCTTCCTGACATCGTCGTCATGGGTTCGAGGGGCAAAGGGAATAATATCAATGTTTGGGGAAAAGTATCCACGTTCATTGTTGAGCATGCCCTGGTTCCCGTCATGACAATCCCTGAGTTAAAAACGTTTAAAGGATTCAAGAATCTCTTGTTTATGGCTGATCTTACTGATTCCAATCCTACCATCATCACTCAGATCCTTGGTATTTTTAAACCCTTTTTATTTAAGTTAAGTGTTGTCCATTTCTTAAACAAGACGAAAATCAAGGATGAATATGCTAAAATGAAGGCGCTTCAGACCAAATTCGGAAAAGAGGAAAAACAGAATCTTATCCGTTTTGAAGTGAAAGAATTTGAAGATGACAATCAGAAGGCGATCGACGACTATGTTACCTCAAAAGAAATTGATCTGATCATATTTCACCCGCATAAACGGGGTCTTTTTTACATGCTGTTCACCAAGAATATTACGAAGAAAAATCTTTTTGCGACGAACGTTCCCCTGCTCGCAGTCCCGGTGAAAGATTAATTGACTTTAACCAGCTTGTAATTCTCAAACTTGTATAATTCCCAGAACTGGTTTTCAAAACCATTGCCTTTGGTTTGGCTAAATTCAAAGGTGGTCTGAAGCGCTATTTTTATATAATCACCGATACAGTCTTGGAAATTCCGTCCATATTTCATCAGGGCGCTTAAAAAATAATATCCGATATCGAATCCCTGAAATGCTATATGCTCAGGGTCGGTCTTATAGTCTTCCTGGAATCTCTTGACGAACTGTTTTACCTTTAAATTGTCATAATCGATGAAATAAGGGGCGATGATAAGGGCGTTCAGGTTGACCATGTATTCAGTTTCCAGTCCTTCGATTTTATCCCAGGCTGGCAATCCGACTATGGAAATCATATAATCATTCCGGATTTCCGATAGTTTTCGCGAAAGATCAAGGACATAGTTGCCGTTTTCGGTGAAAAAAACCAGTACATTTTCTTTTGATTTCGTTAACCGGGCGATGGCATTATCGGTGCCATCAACAACCTGGGTATTCAGTTTTAACAGGCCACACTCTTTTTTTAACTGATCGGCTGCATCTTTGTCTTTATATTGATTATTTCTTATTATCAGTATCTGTGCCCTGTAGAAAGCCTGTTCCATAAAGGCAGCAAGGTGTTTGAGTTGTGTCTTCCCGGAAGGACGCACTTTAAAAACGAATGGATTCCCGTTGACCAGGTCACTCCGTTCAGAGATGGGATTGACAATGCAGATCTCATTCTTTTTGGCAAATTCGGCAACAATCTGGAAATTCCTGTGATAAAGCAGGCCAATGATCAGGTCCATACTCTTCATTTCGGTTTTTTTCAGTATTTGCTTTGTCTGGGTGGTATCTTTGCCGAGGTCATACACATACAATTTTAGTTGCAGTCCTGATTTTTTCAAAGAATCGACTGCCATTCTGAATCCTTCATAAAATTCGATGAACTGAAGTGAGCTAAAGGTTTCTGCCGGATCAGGATCCAATGTTTCAGGGTCGATTTTATTTACTTCGTAGAGGTATAGTGGTAACATTAATGCAACTTTATAAATCCTGGTTTTTGTACGTAATTCATTTTTGCAAGGTACACCGTGTGATGGAACAAGCGATGTCCCGGAAAGTGAATCTTTATTCAGCGGTTCCGTCTCAGTTAAAGGTGGCTTTGACTCTTTGACGGGTGGAAGTGGTGTTTTTTTTGACTGCTCCTCAACTTTTTGATCCGGAATGGGAATCCTCAGTTTGGCATCTGCCTTAATACCCTGTTTGACTTCAGGATTTGCCTTTATCACCTCGTTGATATCTGCTCCGTATGCCTTTGAGATCATGTAAAGGGTTTGTCCTTTTTTTATGGTATGGATATAATATTCCTTGCCGTCAATCATCTGGCGGACATTCGACCGGATTTGTTTGAGTTGTTCCTGTGTGGCCTGGGAAAAAGCGATCATGGGGAGCAGACATCCCAGGATAAGAAGAGAGTGGATAAAATGTTTATTCATGGTTCCTTTTCTATCCCCCTGGCTTATGCCTGGGGCTATTCCCACTCGATGGTAGCGGGGGGCTTGGAGCTGATGTCATACACTACCCGGTTCACTCCTTTCACCTTATTGATGATCTCGTTGCTTACTTTCGCTAAAAACTCGTGTGGCAGGTGGGCCCAATCGGCTGTCATCCCGTCGGTGGAAGTCACCGCCCTCAGGGCTACTACATTTTCATAAGTACGCTCATCGCCCATCACGCCTACCGACTGAACCGGCAGTAGAACTGAAAAGGCTTGCCAGACCTTTTCGTAAAGCCCATGTGTACGAAGCCCGTTGATAAAAATATCGTCGACCTCCTGCAACAGTCGTGTCTTTTCTCTTGTAATGTCGCTTATGATACGCACTGCCAATCCCGGTCCCGGAAATGGGTGACGATTTACGAATTCCGGATCCAAACCTACCGTTCTTCCTACTTTCCGAACCTCATCTTTAAAAAGGCTGTTGAGGGGTTCAACGATCTTTAAATCCAGTTGCTCGGGCAAACCACCGACATTATGATGCGATTTGATGGTAGCGGAGGGACCCTTGACCGAATGCGATTCTATCACATCAGGATAAATGGTACCCTGTGCCAGCCATTTGATCCCTGAAAGTTTCCGGGCTTCTTCCTCAAAGACATTGATGAACATTTTTCCGATGATCTTACGCTTCTTTTCCGGATCTTCTATTCCCTTCAAAGCATCCAGAAAACGGTCGGATGCGTCGACACCGATCACATTCAGATCCAGCTTCCGGTAGCGTTCCATGACTTTGCTGAACTCATTTTTGCGGAGGAGGCCATTATCGACAAATATACAATACAGGTTCTTCCCGATCGCCTTGTTGAGCAACATCGCTGTAACCGAAGAATCGACACCACCTGAAAGACCCAGCACGACTTTCTCCTCACCTATTTTTTTTCGCAGATCGTTTACCGCCGATTCAACGAACGATTCCGGAGTCCACGACTGATGACAACCGCAAATCCCGACGACAAAATTCTTCAGTAGTATTTCACCTTCTGTAGTGTGATAAACCTCCGGATGAAACTGGATCCCGTATGTTTTCTCATTTTCAATTTTAAACCCCGCTACCGGTACATCCTCAGTCCTGGTGATGATCAGGAAATTTTCAGGAACCGAAAGGATGGTATCTCCGTGCGACATCCAGACCTGGGTTCCCGGTGACATTCCTTTCATCAATTCACTCCCCTGATCGATAAACGATAAATTGGCTCTCCCATATTCACGGATACCTGATGGCATGACCTCGCCTCCTGAATCCTGGGCCAGGAACTGGGCTCCATAACAAACGCCCAAAAGGGGTATTTTCCCCTTTATTCCGGTAAGGACCGGTACAGGTGAGCCCTCATCCCTGACGGAATATGGACTGCCCGACAGGATCACTCCTTTTATGCCGGAATGAACTAAAGGTATTTTGTTAAAAGGATGGATTTCACAATAGACATTGAGTTCCCTTACCCGACGGGCGATCAACTGCGTGTACTGGGAGCCAAAATCTATAATCAGGATGGTCTCTTGCATAATGCAAAGATAGGAAGAAAAATTAGCGTATCAGCGCTGCCTCATACCGGGTAGAATTTCCAACAGCGTCGGTCACTACTAATTTGAAAAGATTCTTACCCTTTTTCATTCGTTCGTCGAAAGAATAAACCAGCAGGTTATATTTGGCATCATAATCCATCAGTATCCAGTTACCGTTCAGCATTCCGCGATAACTCTTTATCCCGGAAAGGTTATCGGATATTTTTATTTTTATATTGAACTGGCGACCTACCTTTTTATTCGGGAAGATGTTAACAGGCCGGATTATGGGAGCAATGGTATCGACTGTTACTGCATAATTGCCAAAACTCCGGATTTGTGTCGTTACAAAACCGTTTTCGAATTTTCCACCCCTGGCGCTCAGATGATTCCCAGGTTCAACTTCTACAATTATTGCTTTACCAGCCAGCCTTGACGGCAGACCTTCGGTCTTAATAGATAAGGTGCAATAGGTTTGCAATGGGGTAAATTGATTGTGGAGATGATGTACGCTTGAATAGGTTCCCACAGCTGAAGGAGTAGAGAAATATTCAAACGGCAGCTCTTCATAAAGAGCCTCTCCCGGAACGATGAACCGGATATCGGGACGAATAAACCGGTTGTCTTCTTTATAGGTAAAAAGTTGTTCTCCCCTTTGTGTTGCCGGTTTTGGTCTTCCTCCCACTCCCGGCGGCGGATGACTTTTAACCCGGAACGAAAGCCGGGCCGGATTTCCAAAGATATCCTTTACCACATACTGGATCTGGTGGACCTTTTCATCTACAAAATTCTGTATTCCACGGTTCACTACCGGCCCATATACCTCAAGCCGGTTGTTCGGAGCGATATAGGACCGCTGAATTTTCCTCCTGTTTTGCATATAAGCCGGGTAATCAATAAGGCTGTTTACATAACGGGTTTGTGAAAAGGCAAATCGTTCCAAGTGCTGTTCAAAACAGGGATTGCCATCGACTATAAGCTGAATGAAACTGACCCCGGTTTTATATCCTTTCCCGTTAGGCCTCTCATTGGTCTCAATACCGAAAATAATATTCCCGCTGACATTGATATCATCCTCCAGCTTCAACCGATATTCACCGTCTGACCCGGTAACGGGCAACATAAGTGGTTTGTTGGCGAAATTCACCAGGCTGTTATCATCGAGTGGATAGATCTTGATCCAGGTGATCAGTGGCGGTATGGCGTCTGGGGTCATAAATCCAAATTCCAGTGGGTCAATGGTTTCCTGTGTTATTGTTTCACGTACTTCAAAATGAAGATGGGGACCTCCTGAAGAGCCGGCGTTTCCCGAATATGCGATGAGTTCCCCCTTTTTCACCTTTATTAATCCCTGCGGCACCTCCTTATCGATTGCAAAAGATTCCAACTTGTATTGCTGGTTTTTTACCCAACCTGCGATTGACCCGGCGAAAGACCTCACATGGCCGTAGACTGATGTATATCCATTGGGATGATTGATGTACAAGGCCTTCCCGAAACCGGTAGGTGAAACAAAGACCCGGGAAACATAGCCATCTGCGACTGCATAAACCGGTTTGCCTTCCATCCCGTCGGTTCTGATGTCGATGCCGGAATGGAAATGGTTTTGCCTGATCTCTCCAAAAGATCCGGAAAGTGAAATCGGGAAATCAATGGGTGACCGAAAATAATGTTTGGGATACTTCTCCTCCCCTACCGGAATCAATTCAGGTACAAGTAAATTCAGAATAAAAAGAATTACGAAGATCGGTTTCAACATCTAGAAAATGCCTCCTTCACCAGCGTCTTTCGTTTTCATCCTTCTTCCTTCATCTGTTTATCTATTTATCTCGCACCGGAAGAAATGAAAAATTCTTCGAATACTCAATCATTTGTCCAGCGAAATCCTCCGGATAGGAGATCTTTACATCCGCGATGGTATCATTTTTTATTTCCAGGGTGAAGTCCGGATTGATGAATCCGCTATATGGGGCAATGTTGAGTTTCTTGTACCGTTCAAGGACCTCTTTATGCAATAAGGGATCGACTTTTACTCCGTAAGTTTCTACAAGTTCTTTGGCGGCCTTGTAATCGCCTTCGGAGGTTATCCGTTGCACCTCTTTCAGTAATTTTCCGAAGAGATTTCGCAAAGAATCGTAATCGTTGACCTTGAAATAGGTTTTTCCATCTTTAACTACCTTTTCAATAATTTTTTTCTCTTTCCCTTTCTCATAAACCCAATGTGTAATCAGGGCACGGTCGCGCATATGTGCCTGTTCAATGTCCTTTCCAGGCTGGATCCTGACGAGCTGGGTCATCAAACCATTTCTGATATAGTTGTCATATTCGGCTTTTCCCACTTCAAAATCGGAAACCAGGCCAAGGTTTACAACTTCCATATCCATGATATAGTATAGTGCAAAGAGGTCGGCGCGGGCTTCTTCAATAGCCGAATGATAGTTCTTCAATGCATCTGATCCGACACCGGGCATTAGCTGACCCGAAGCATGTCCGAGGCATTCATGCAGGTCGGTAGTAAGATTTCCTGCGAGATAGCCGTTCTTCTTATAATTTTCGACCTCTTCGCGGGTGCATGCAAACTCTTCCAGAAATCCATTTCCCAGGGAAGCCTGGTCGTATGCATAGGTGATATTATCCATTGTAACCGACTTGGAACCATACTCTTTGCGTATCCAGTTGGCATTGGGCAAGTTGATCCCGATCGGGGTGGTTGGATCACAATCGCCACCCAACTGTGCAACCGTAATAACCTTAGCGGAAATCCCTTTTACCTCCTTTTTCCTGAACTGCGAATCGACCGGTGAATTTTTCTCGAAATAAGCAGCATTGTTACTGATGATTTCGGTTCGTTTTGTTGCATCAACATTTTTAAAGTTGACAACGGCTTCCCAGCTGGCTTTTATCGCCATAGGATCACCATAACATTCTATAAACCCATTTACGTAATCAACCTGCGACGTTAAATCTTTTAACCACAGGATATTGTATTCATCCCAGGTAGTCAGGTTCCCTGTTTTATAATAATCTATCAGCTTCTCTAAGGCTGCTTTCTGCTCCGGAGTTTCGGTACAGGTCAACGCCTTCTCCAGCCAAAATACAATTTTCGTAATAGCGGGAGAATACATTCCATCTATTTTCCATGTTATTTCACTGATCTTTCCACCTTCCTTAACGACTTTACTGTTAAGTCCATATGAGATCAGCGTATCCTTTTTATTCTTCTTATCATCCACCTTTAATCGTGCATAGTAATCCTCGACTTCTTTTTGGTTGACACCGGAATAGAAATTTGCAGATGAATTCAGAACCATGTCCTTACCGGGATCAAGACAAACTCTTTTCGGAGCAACTTCAGGATTAAACAGAATGGGGGTTATCTCGGCAATAAACTGGTCAACTGTCTGACCCTTATCAAGAGGCAGGTATTCCGGTTTTATACTTTTAATAAGGGTTGTAAAATATTCCTTCGAAAATTCCGGGAGGAATTTGTCGGTGGAGTAATGATGATGGATCCCGTTTGAAAACCAGACCTTCTTTAAATAAATCACGAAATTTTTATAATCCTCCGTGTTTTTATCACCCTCATAATACAGGTAAATTGATTCAAGTGTTTTGCGAACGAGTAGGTTATACCGGCAATTCTGATCGAAAGTGATATCCCTTCCGCAAATGGCCGCCTGGCTCAGGTAATAAATCAGTTTTTTCTGTTTTAAAGATAGATCTTCGAAGCCAGGCACCTGGTACCGTAATATTTTGGCATCTCCAAATTGTTCTGTCAGAAATTTAAAGTCATTCTTCTTTTCCTGATCTTCCTTCTGCCGGTGGCCGCACGACATAAGGACAGCCGAAATACTCATAAGGGTTAAGAATTGATAGGGTTTCATAAATTAGGTCATTAAGTCAATAAGTCATTAAGTCATTGGTCAATTGTAAATCGTAAATTCACTCGACACTCGTCATTCGTCACTCGTTATTCGTCTTGTGTCTTACGTCAACAATCTCCTTTCCATTGTACACCGGTACCACCTCAGTCTGATCCAGCTGAAAAGAGTAAGGAATGACATCGTCAAGTTTTAGTTTTTGAAGTCTTTTCCGGTGTGCTGCCTTTTCGATATATCCCAGAAGATCATTTTTCGCCAGATTCCAGAGATCCATCGAAGCCTGGGCAGAATCGCAAAAAGTTTCAAAAGATGAATTTTCGAGTAGTGTTGCCGAAAGGGCGCCTGCGAACAAGGTATCTTCGAGACAAAATTTATTTTTCCAGCCAGAACATAAAATAACAACATTTTTTTTCTCCAATGTAAGCCATGCGGTCAGTGCATGAAGGTTGATAAAAGATCCGATGGCTATTTTTTCGGCGCTTCTTGCAATTTCAAGGGCGCGTGTACCATTGGTAGTACAATAAGCCAGTGTCTTCCCACCGATTGCTTCCCTGGTAAAATTGAAGGCGGAATTCCCGAAGTCGGCAAAATCCAGTTTTTTACCGTCCTGCTCGGATGCAACCTGGAACCCCAGATCTTTCAATTGTTTCGCTTCTTCAAGTGTGGCGACGGGTATGATCTTTGAAACCCCGTTTTCGAAGGCGGCACAGATTGAAGTCGTGGCCCGCAGGATGTCTGCCAATACGACGATAAAATTGTCGCGTGTGAGAATATATTGGAAAAGCCCGGGTGATAGGCAGACTTCAACAGTATTCTTACATGGTTGCGATACCGCCATAGGGTCTAATAGTAAACGACTTCACATTTTGGATGGGTAAGCTTAAATTTTTCCACCTTTTTTGCGGAAACTTTGGTATTGAATATCTTTAATGACTCCAAATTACTGAAACCTTCCAGGACATCCAGATTACTTACTTTGGTATTGTAAAACTCAAGGTTTTTCAGGTACACCAGCTTCTGCAGGTACTTCAGGTTTTTCACCGGGGTACCGCTGAATTTAAGTGTTTCTATCTGGATCATATTCTGGATCGGTTCCAACGTTTCGACCTGGGTATTTGAAAAATCAAGTTCCTTAAGCTTTGGCAATCCATTTACCGGGGAAAGATCCACGATGGGATTTTTCTGACACCTGAGCACCTGGAGCTTCACCATTTTAGATAACGGATCAAGGTTGCTAACGGTTGTTCCTGAAAATTGTAGTTCATTAAGACGCGATAGGTGCTGGACAGGCGTCAGATCATTGATCTGGGAATTTTCGGTGATGATAAGTTGTTCCAGGTTAGCAATCTTCTGGAATTGGATCTTGTTTGGCTCGCCCTTCAGGTTAAACTCTTGCAGGAAGATATCTTTCCAAGGTTGATCCAGTGCTTTCCACCAACTGGAATTTTCAAATGTCTGAAAGATCAGCATACAATCAGGATTCTGGTCGATGAATTGGTTTGCTTCATCCAGGCTAACTTCGGTATTATCGGCAAAGATGAAGTTGAGACTCTTCAGTGAAACAAGCGGATCCAGTTGAGCCACCGCGGTATTGTCAACATTTAAAACTTCCAGTTTCTTCAAACCGGAAAGGGGTTGCACTTTTGAAATATGTGTGTTTGAAGCATTGATCACGGTCAGGTCAGTCAGGTTTTTTAAAGGATCAAGGTTATCGATAGAGGTACTTGAACATTGCAGAATTCTTAATAATCTCAGTTGGCTAAGTGGAGCGAGGGTATTGATAGAGGTCCTGCCATTGATATTGATGCTGTCGACCAGAATAAGATGATGAAGTTGCTCCTTCGTCGGTGGATTGTCAAGAGAGCCATACATGCCAAAGATACTTTTCCAATCGGGTGATAATCCTGACCACCATTGGGTCAGTTCCCCCGATTCATAAACCAGAGTAACGGTGGGATGTTTTTGAAGAAAAAGGGTTGCTTTTCCCTGGTCGATAGCAGTGTTGTCACAATAAACTTTCTGCAAACCGGTAAGGTTGTCCAGGGCAGAAAGACTGTTGATCGGCGTGTTGTCACAGACCAGGAGCTTCAGGGAGGTAAGGTTTTTCAATGGATCCAGACTTTGAACCGGAGTTCCTGAAATACTGAGAAATTCGATATTTAAAAGATTGGAAATTGGACTCAGGTCCGAGATTTTTGTTTGATTCAGCCGCAGGTCGAGCATTTGGGTCAGATCCCGTATCGGTTCAAGAGAAGTAACAGGAGTTTTGCTTATATCTAAAACTTCAAGTGCTGGAAAAGTAGAAAGAATTGAAATATCGGGGACCTGGGTATCTTTTAAACGGAGCTCACGTAAGTGTGTACAATAGCGAAGAGGATCCAGGTTGTTGACGGGGGTACCTGAAATATCAAGAACCTGAAGGTTGTTGGTATTCCGTAGAGGCATGAGATCGCTCACCGGCGTACCTGAAAGATTTATTTCTTTAAGATTTGAAAGTTTTGAAATAGGTTCCAGATCCGCGATATTTACATTTCCGGAAAGATTCAACTCCGTAAGGTTCGTGATCTGGCCCAGGTTCCTGTAAAAGCGGTTTCCATCGATCATTACTTTCTGTCCTCCCGAGATGGCAGCGGTATCATTAAAAGATTCGATCTGAGCCATGGGAAGGTTATCATCGGCAAACAAATCCTTTCCGAGGATGGCTTTCCAGCCGTTGGAAAGGTTGCACCACCATTTCCGCAGGTCGCTTTTTTCATCCAGTTTTGTGGTATAGATGCTTACGATCTTAAGTTGTTGCTTGCTGTCGTCGTAATTAATCTCGATATACCGGACCAGGTTCGAGTTAACCGAATCGCCGTTAATGGTTACACCGGCCAGATTCCGGTTTGAGGTGACTTTGAAATAAGTTTGTCCCGTCTCGTTTGTCTGAACGCTTACATCCTGAACCGTGTATAAGAACTTGACCCGTTTGAAAAAGAAATCAACATCGCTGAGGTAGGCCGGCATATCTTTAAACAAAGGGACTAGGCGGTTTGCATCCAGGTCATCTTCAACCTGAACTTCCGGATCCCAGCAAAATTTCAGGTAACTTTCGGTGACAACAACCTGTTTCTCCTTGACCGGGTTTTGTTTATCTCCGAGAAAGTTCAGGGTGCTTTCAAAAAATTTAATCAGCGAAGTAGCTTGCTGACGGTACATCTCTATCTGATCGAGCGGTATGGTTCCACCTTTTTGTTTAGTCTGGGAAGAGGATTGCGTGGTGGTTTTTTTCGGCGGTACTTTTTTTTGCGGTGTAGGTTTCTTCTGAGCCCGGGATGGGATCGCCCCAACCAGAAGACCCAGTAATAAGAGTATACATATGTTCCTCATACACGTTAGTTTACATGTGTATAATGTCGGATCAGAGAGTTTTTTTCCGTTTCATTTACACGGATTAAGTTCGAAATAAGCCAACCTGAATTCACATCATTCCTGTTAAAGAAGGAGACTTCAAAGTACCAGTTCGGAACCTGGAAAATATGAAATTTGACATTGTCTACCGAAACGAATTTAAGTTTTTCATTTTTCATCTCAATGACAAAAAGAGCAAGCATGTCGGGAACATAATTTTGTTCCAGGTAATAGTCGAGATTTTCCGGTTCCTTAAATACCTTATGCAGGTTCATAAAGTCAAGTTCATGGCTCATCGGATGGATGAAGTATTTAAGGTTGGTGGTATCGTTCAGGTGCGTGAACAGTGAGGTGAAACCATCAAAATAGACATTAGACATCACCCATTTATAGCCGCCATTCTGTTTTTCAAGTTGGAAATAGAGGAGCAGATTAACCTTTTCTCCTTTATAAAGGAAAGATGCAGCTACCTCGGCATACCAGCCTTTACCGTGAAAGTCGAGAAAAACGGGATTCCTTTTGTTCAATGCTTCTTCAATAAAGACAAATTTGGAATCGTTTGAGATCAAAGGGCTTGAGTTATCAAAAAGAATATTAAGATATTTCTTTCTCGCTTTGAAGTCGTGATAGCCCTGATCGCCCGGGTAGTACCGTTTACCGGTAATATCCTCTTCCCCGTTAAACCGAAGGAAGAACTGGTTCATCTGCTTTGTCTGGGCATAAAATACGGTTTCGTCCCCCGAAAAAGCATTGATTGAACCCTGCCCTTTACCTGTGAGAGGCAGGATGAGCAGGAATACCCAAAATTTTAAAATATGATTTTTAATTGTATTTTATTTAGAGGTTTCCTTTACGCGAATGTCTCCGAGCATAACATCCCAGAAGCCAATCAGGCGCCCACCAATCTGGGTTTCCTTACGTTTGACGTAAACGGTGATATCTTTTTTGGTTGTATCTTCATAGATCAGCCCTTTCTCTTTATCAAATCCCTGGAAACGCTGATATATGGTAATCACGCCAACATAGGTCCCGTCGGGCTGCCGTTCAAGGTCACTGACATATTGAATTTTGTACCAATCGATTGTGACCTTGTCGTAGTTGAGTTGCATCAGCCGGTCAAAGTATTCGCGGATCTTATAATAGTTGACCTCCTGCCGGTTGATAGAAGAAACTCCGATCTCACTGCCTTCCATAAACAGCTCGACTGCTCTTTCAATTACACGCTGTGCTTCCGACCACTGGGTTTTCTTATCCCCGATAATGCTGATATATTTACTAAGATCACGGACTTTTTCGAGAGCCAGGCTGTCGATCGCCTGTTTACGCTGTGGCGACAGGTTATCCTGTGCCTGAACCATTGTTGCGGAGGCAATAATGGTGGCCGTTATGATGAATGCAAAGAGTTTTTTCATATAATTTACTTTTTAATTAAGTCAAGCGATTTTATTTTTCCGTTTGCATCCAACTGGATGGCATCTATTGCATTCCTGCTGATCTTCTGGTCTTTCAAATACTGAAGGTAAAGCTGAATGGTTGTAGGTTTATCATAATCTACCATGTTCCCTTCACGGCTTATGATGATCAAGACTGTTGCATCGGGCGAGCTGAAGTATTGAAGGGTGTTTTTAATGGTATTGTCGGCCTGGGTAAGGTTTCCGCTCTTGGCCGAACCGGCGATGGTCTGGAAGGCATTTTCCAGCTGGGTCTTCATGGGAAGTGCCGCCCCGCCTGAGCGCATATCCCTGATCTTTTGTTCGACACGTTTAATCAGGTCGCTGACCTCCGGTGTCGGTTGTCCCATCTGGGCTTTTATTTGAACCAATTTCTGTTCAAGCTCATCGGCAGAAAGATTGTCCTTGTTGACCAGGAGGTCCATCAACGCCGCTTTTATCTGATCCATCTTTTGGGCATATTGATTGTCTCTCTCCTTAATAAGTTGTTTTACCTTCTTTTTTGCATCGGTGATCATCTGATTTAACTGGGAATCACCATAATTCTTCGATTCGATGCTACCGATCAATTTTGATTGTTCATCCAGGCTTAATGTAGTAGTGCCATCGATGATGGATTGCATTTGTTTCTTGGCGTTTTCAATTTGGGCCTTTTTCTCTTTTTTCGACAACTTCCCTGAAGGTTTGCAACCTTCGGAGCCGGCCACAACGGCGACAATCACTAAGATTACCAAAAGATGGTTCCAGCTTAGGGTGTTGATTTTTTTCATAATCTCTGACATACACTTTGGATTTTAGGTCATTAGTCTACTAGGTCATTAAGAGACGCACTGCGGTGCGTCTTTACTAAGTCATTAGGAGACGCACTGCGGTGCGTCTTTACTAGGTCATTCGTCATTAAGTCATTTTATAAAATGGAAATTTGACTACCTTGGCATTAAGGATCTTATCACGGATCTTAACCTTGATGATGCTTCCTTCTTTGGCAAGGGTCGCAGGCACGTATCCCATCCCGATTGGAACCTTCACCGAAGGACCCATTGTACCGGATGTGACTTCACCTATTTTATTTCCTCTTTCGTCTACAATCTCATATTCATGACGGGGAATTCCTTTATCCACCATTTCAAAGCCAACAAGCCGGCGCGTGGTTCCTTCCTGCTTTTGTTTCAGTAAGGCGGTTTTATTGATAAAGTCCTTATAACCGGTAAATTTCGTTATCCATCCGAGTCCTGCTTCGATGGGTGAGGTTGTATCATTAATGTCGTTTCCATACAGGCAATAACCCATTTCCAGGCGCAGGGTATCCCTGGCAGCCAGTCCGATTGGTTTTATCCCATACTCTTTCCCGGCTTCAAATACTGCATTCCAGATTTTCGGGGCAACTTCATTGGGCATGTATATTTCGCATCCACCCGATCCGGTGTACCCGGTTGTTGCAAAGAGGATATCTTTCACCCCGGCAAAGGTCAATATTTTGAAGGTATAGTATTCCATATCCAGGATGGGAGTGTCGGTAAGCTTTTGCATGGCCTTTAATGCAAGCGGCCCCTGGACTGCAAGCTGGGCGGTTTCATCGGAAGAGTTGGTCAAATGAGCACCCATCTTGTTATTTTTATTGCACCATGCCCAGTCTTTGTCAATGTTTGCTGCATTCACTACTAAAAGGTAGGTCTCATCATTCAATTTATATACCAGGAGATCGTCCACAATTCCTCCGCGATCATTCGGAAAACAGGAATATTGGACCTTCCCGTTTACCAGTTTCGATGCATCATTTGATGTTACCCATTGAATAAAATCCAGGGCTTTGGATCCTTTTACCCAAAACTCACCCATGTGAGATACATCAAAGACCCCGACTCCTTTCCGAACGGTTTCGTGTTCTATGTTGATCCCTTCATATTGGACTGGCATATTGTACCCTGCAAACGGTACCATTTTTGCACCTAAAGCTTCGTGAAATTTAGTAAAGGCAGTGTTTTTCATCGGTCGGATGTTTCTGGTTTATAAACGAAACAAAATTAGGAATATTTTATTCGACTTTCGAGCAAATTGAAATTACAATATTATTTTCTTCTTTCATGATATAGTGAAAGAACTTATGTAATGCCGGGAATGGCCTTATTATTTCCCTAAGGAATTCTGATTAGCACGTTCGCGTTGTAACCTTTTTTTCCTTTTAAAGATGGTTGTGAAAGTAAGTCCAACCACAATAATTAATTCGATATTAAATCCATTTCCATGGCTATCCATACATTATTAAGGAAATTAACCATGATGAGACAAATTATAAAGAAGATGCATGTACCCCATTGAAGGATAAAGCCTCGTTTTAAATCGCCAAAACCAAGGGTAACCGAAGCAACAAGACTGATGACAATAGCGATTTTTAAGCTCAACAAGGTGTGACCTGAAAAAAAGAGAAAAAGCATCCATGGGAGAAATCCCAACATCAGGAGTCCAAGTTCTTTTAAATCAGGAATTAAACTTTCAGGATTCTTCATATTCCTTTTCTTTGTATAAGGCTCGGTATCAATGGATTTTAAAATACAGAAATCTTCTTTGTGAAAACAACCTCCAGATAAAGTTGAAAGAGGGGGCTGATCTGTAAAAAATTCCGTATAGTAGCACAAAGAAAAGCCCCCTGTTAATGCTTCCTGCAAGAAAATAATATTTTTATCAACAATTTATAGTGAATCTGAGACGAGGAGGGATCAAATTTATTATTAATAGCAACGCAATCACAATTTCATGGAAATAGGGAAATTATTTGACATTTGATAATTTTCATGTAATTTTGCTTCACATTCAACAACAAAAACCTAAAAACATGAAAAAATTTAACGTGTTATTTATCATCGGTGTTCTTTTCTTGACCACCGCCTTTATTCTTTCATCCGGTTGTAAGAAAAAAGAGGATCCCGTCCCGGATCCACCAACATTTATTATGAGTGCTACACCCGATCCGAATAATGCCAATGCTGTGTTTTTCCTATTCAAATGCACAACCAATGACGTTAAACTGACTAAAATCATCGTAACGGATCCTATGTCATTGTTTTCTGACCCGTATGACCTTCAGGGTGCCTCCTTCCTGCAGAACACGGTCTATCAGTTCGGAAATTCATATATCAAGGAGTCAGGAACCTGGACTTTTTCTTTTACCGGGAACCGTTCAAACGACAATAGCGGATTTGTTTCAGTAGGTACCGTAGTCCTTTCAAAATAAAGTGCGGTCAATGTATAACAGGGCAGGAAGCAGGTGATCAATTCACCCGCTTCCTGTCCAGTTATAATACATCGAAATAACTTACAAAATCAATAAAATTTATTCTCGTCAGATCAATGCTCCTAAATGAAAAATGGTATGCATTTTTATTTAGCAGCGGGCTATTTGATCCTATCCGGGAATGGCGGGATTGGCGGTAATTCTTTCGGCCAGTTCTTGAGTTCTTCTTTCATCAGCTCAATTGCCTTATTTAGTTGCTGGTCCTCCCCGGCATATTCCTTTGCCGGATCGTTATCTACCCAAATGTCAGGTTCTACACCTCTTCCCTCAATGATCCAATCTTTTCCTTCGGTATCATAGGGAGCGAATTCGGGTTTCCTCAACGAACTGCCATCAATAAACGGCAAGGATCCACGAATCCCTACAACTCCACCCCAGGTCCTGACGCCGATGACTTTCCCTATCTTCAGCTTTTTAAACTGGTAAGGGAAAAGGTCTCCGTCTGAAGCCGAATATTGGTCGATCAGGACGCATTTCGGTCCCCATTGCATCTCCAGTCTCCCGGGAGCTGCATCGGTATTGCGCGCCATATTGATCATAGTCATTTCACGGGCAAGACGTTCAATGATCATCGGCGAAACGTTGCCCCCTCCGTTACCGCGGTCATCGATAATCAACGCCCGCTTAGTCAACTGGGGATAGAAATACTTCACAAATTCATTGAGTCCTTCCACACTCATATCCGGAATATGGATGTAACCTACTTCGCCGTTAGTTGCTTCGGTTACTTTCCGGATATTATTCTGTACCCAGGTATAATAATATAAGGAGGCTTCATCATCCACCGGAATAACAATGGATTTCCGGGTTCCGTTTTCGGAGGCAATGCTGTTGACGGTCAACTCAACCTGGACGCCGGCCTTATTTACAAGCGATTCATAGATATCAATCATCTCTTTTGTCGATTTCCTGTCGATAGCAATAATAAAATCACCCTCTTTGACATCGACGCCTACTTCGGTAAGCGGGGAACGGACCTCCTTGGTCCAGTTTTCGCCCCTCAGTATCTTATCGATCTTATAATAGCCCGATCCGTCACGGCTGATTTTTGCTCCCAGCAATCCCAACTTGACCCTTTTGGGTACCGGTTTATCGCCTCCCTCAACATAAGTATGTCCGGTGCTTAATTCACCGACCATTTCACCGAGGATATAGCTGAGATCGGTCCGGTTATTAACATACGGCAAGAGGGGTTCATATTTTTTCCGTATGGATGTCCAATCCAATCCATGCATATTCGGAGCATAATAGAAATACTTCATCTGGCGCCATGCCTCATGATAGATCTGGTTCCATTCGGCTTTCAGATCTACCATCAGCTTCATATTAGACAGGTCGATCCAATCCTTGACTTCGATCCTACCTCCCTTAGGGAGATCAATAACTCCGTATTTGCCCATGCCATTGACCAGCATCTTCTTTGTATCGGCCGAAATTTCATAAGTATTGAAATCACCAAGGTTGGTCTCTTTTTTATCCTTCAGGTTATACATCATCAGGCTTGGCTTGGAGCCACGACCTCCTTTTATATAATAAACATTATCGCCTACGGCATTAACATTCCAGTAACTGGATGCGTCGATGGGTAAGGCGAGAATCCGACCGATGATACCATCCACATCAACTTTTACAGTGATGTCGGGTTTGGTTTCACCCTCTTTTTTCCCCTCTTTCTTTTCCCCTTTGCTGTCGGCCTTTGTATCGGCAGCGGGCTTTTCTTCCTTTTTAATACTCACTTCATCATTTTCCGGGGTAAATGGATTTTGAGTGGCTTTTGCGAGTGTCACGAAATAGACCCTTGTCATGTCGGTGTATGCGTGGTTCCATTCAGTCCAGCTGTATATCGGATTAAAATCACGATTGGAGGTGAAAAACAGGTATTTCCCATCATTGCTGAACGAGGGACCTCCAACATCGTACCATCCATCGGTCACCGGAACCTTATTCTTTGAGTTGAGCTCATAAATGAAGACCTTCGATTCAGTTCTTCGTTCCGGATAAACGTAGGTAATCCACTTACTATCGGGTGACCAGTTATACTCATTAAATTCCCAACTTTTTGCCTGATCCACCAGGGTAACCTCTTTAGAATCGATATCCACATATTGAAGACGGAGCATCTTATCTGACCAGAGCAGCTTTTTACTGTCGGGCGACCAGGTCACGGAATATTTATAAGTATCTCCATTTTTTGTGATCTGAACGGGGTCGGAAGATCCATCCTGTTTCACAAGCCAAATTTCGTCTTCGCCTGTGCGGTCGGAGATAAAGGCAACAAATTGCCCGTCGGGTGACCAGGCAACATCCCGGTCATGCACTCCCGGGGTCTGGGTCAGCCTTTTCGTAATACCTGTTTTTGCCGGGATCGACCAGATGGCTCCCCGTGCATCAAAGGCGACACGTTTGCCATCAGGCGCCAGGGAATAGCTGTTGATGAACTTACCGGCATCTTTGAGAAGATCTCGACCGGTAATGAAATCGTTAGCAATCCGGATTGTCACCTTCACGGCTTTCTGTGTTGCAAGATCAAAAAGATAAATAAAACCTCCATTCTCAAAAACGATGGCATTGTCGCCAAGAGAGGGGAACTTGACATCGAACTCTGTAAAATCCGTCATCTTTTTCGTCTCCTTTGTTTTCAGGTCATAACAATAAAGATTTGCCGGATGTTCACGTTCCGAAACAAAATAGATCTTTTCACCGGTCCACATCGGGAACATATCCTGGGCCGGATTATCCGTGATATTCTCTGTTTGTTTCGTTTTAAAATCATAGATCCAGATGTCGTCTGCCATTCCGCCTTTATAATATTTCCAGGTACGGAATTCACGGAAAACACGGTTATAGGCAAGTTTTGATTTATCGGGTGAATAGCTGCAAAAACCACCGCAGGGAAGCGGAAGTTCTTCAGGCAATCCGCCTTTTATGTTAGCTAGGAAAAGCTGGCCTTTGAAGTCATTGAAAGTTTGTTTACGTGAGCGGAAAACAATGTTCTCATTGTCCCTCCAAGTCATCACAATATTATTCGGTCCCATGCGGTCGGCAATATCATCACGACCGAGGGTTGCCGTGTAGGTTATTCGTTTGGGGATTCCACCTTCCGAAGGAATCAAGTATACTTCCGTATTTCCATCATATTGTCCCGTAAAAGCAATTTGTTTACCGTCGGGGGAGAACCGGGCGAACATTTCATATCCTTCCCCGTCGTTGGTCAGTTTACGGGCAAGTCCACCGGCTTTGTCAACCGTATAGAGATCGCCGGCATAAGTAAATACTATCTGGTTCCCGCCGATCGCAGGAAATCGTAACAGTCTGGCTTCGTCCTGGGCTACCATCGAACCTAAACAAAGCATTGCAAAAAGTAAAAACAGGGGTCTTTTCATGAGTAAATAATTTTAATGATCCACAAATTTATTGAGAAAAAGGCAGCGAGGGTTAGTTTTTCGACCTTTTAGGCGATTTTCTCGATAAATGTAAAATTTTGAAATAGCGATGCAGCGAATTATAGAAAAAATAAAATGATTTGGATTATATGACGCATTATCGTTGCTTTTCACTAAGTTTGAATCACATTTCTACCCTAATAAAGATTGATGAAGAAATTTTTTTTATCGTTAATATTATTTTTACTGGTCATCTTTCCGGGTCTAATTTCAGGTCAGCGTGTTGCGTTGGTATTAAGTGGCGGAGCATCGAAAGGCGGCGCTCATATCGGTGTGATCAGGGCACTGGAAGAAAATAATATCCCCATCGATTACATAGCGGGAACCTCCATCGGAGCGATCATCGGTGTATTATATGCCAGCGGATACACTCCCGACGAGATGGAAAAATTTATCGGTTCGGAAGAATTTCAGCGGTGGGCTTCGGGTGATATCGAGGACCAATATACCTATTATTACCGGAAAGAAGATCCAAATGCTTCATGGATCAACTTGAATGTCAACTTCAAGAAGAAGATATCATCTATCCTTCCGACCAACCTTGTATCACCTTTCGAGATCGATTATCATTTCATGCGATTGCTTGCTCCTTCAAATGCAGTATGTAAAGCAAATTTTGATAGTCTGATGATCCCTTTCCGGTGTGTGGTAGCAGATATCGATTCGACTGCGGCGCTCATCCTGAGGCAAGGCGACCTAGGATCATCTGTCAGGGGTTCCATGAGCATCCCGATAATTTTCAACCCGATTATCATCAATAAAAAACTGGTTTTTGACGGGGGGATGTATAATAATTTTCCGTGTGATGTTGCTATCAAAGAATTCCACCCGGATGTGATTATTGGCAGCCGGGCTTCGGAACGTTATGATAAACCCGATCCCGATGATCTCATTTCACAACTGCTGACGATGTTAATGGAAAAGCAGACCGATACGATCCCTTTTCTGAAATCGGTGATGATCGTTCCAAAGATCCCGAAAATCAATCTTCTTGATTTTTCTCAGACAAAGATCCTTGCCGACAGCGGGTACCTTGCCACAATCCGGAAGATAGGAGAAATCAGAAAAATTGTTCACGACACCTTGTCTTCCGAAACACTGAAGAAAAGAAGAGATTTGTTTAAAAATAAAATCCCGCCGTTGGTTTTTGATTCAATTCATACCACGGGTCTTACCAAAGCGCAGGAAAGTCATGTCGCCCAGGTTCTGAAGCATGGAAAATCCACGATCACCGAGCAAGAACTAAGGAGTGCTTACTTCCGTTTTGTTGACGAAGGGTTTGCCAAAAAGATTTACCCGGTTGCGACATTCAATTCTAAAACCGGTTATTATGATCTTTACCTCGATATGCAAAAGACCGATAATTTCGGGATACAATTCGGAGGAAATTTTTCCCTTGGCACCACGAATATGGCATTCCTCGAATTGACTTACAAGTATCTTTGGACGAAGGCTTTGCATTTTATGATAAATGGGTATGTGGGAAGATTTTATACCGGAGCGAAAATTGGTGGCAGGATCGATTTTAATTCCAGGCTTCCCTGGTTCATCGAAGCCAATTATACATACAACCATTTCAATTATTTTAAAAATGTAATTTTCTTTTTCGACGACAAAACTCCGAGTTATATCATCGAGAGGGAATATTATGGCGATATCAGGGGTGGTGTACCAATTACAAATAAAGGAAGTCTCGTACTTGGGACTACCTATGCCTTTACCAACGACCGTTATTATGCCTCCAATACCTTCAGCAGGAACGACACGGCCGATCAGACCAGTTTCAATTTTCTTGCTCCTTTCGTCACTTTTGATCTTAATGGTTTGAACCGTAAGCAGTTTGCTAATGCCGGGGCACGACTTAAAGTGACTTTTTCCTACGTGAATGGCGTCGAAGATATGACCCCGGGTTCAACTTATCCAAATCAGGATCTGGTTACACAATATCACAACTGGTTCCGGTTGAGACTGATCTATGATAATTATTTTCAAAGCCTGGGACTTGTCAAATTAGGATTTTATATTGAAGGAACCATATCGAACCAGCCGTTGTTTGCCAATTATACCTCCAGTTTGTTATATGCCCCGGCGTTCCAGCCCGTCCCTGAAAGCCAGACGATGTTCCTCCCGGCTTTCCGGGCAAACAATTATGCCGGATTGGGAGTAAAAATGGTTCTGCGAATTTATAAAAAGGTGGAATATCGGTTGGAGGGATATATTTTTCAACCCTATCAACAGATAATGGCCAACCCGTATGATCAGACCGCATATTATGGTTCCAAGTTCAGTAACCGTTCCTTCATGGCTTCTACATCCATTGTTTATAATAGTCCGCTGGGACCGGTGAGCTTTGGTGTAAATTATTATGATAAGGAGAGTGAAGCATTCAGTTTAAGTTTCAACTTTGGATATATCATTTTCAACCGGCGGGCTATGCCATAACTCGATTTACGATTTACGATTTTTGATTTTTGATTCCAACATTCCTGGTATTTTCGTAAATACGCCCCAGATTGGGATGTAATAAATTATTAGTACTTTTACATCCCTTTTGAACCAACATACCGGCATTTGTCGGACACTATTATTATTTTAAAGATGATTTTAAAGATCAATGGAAACCAAAGAGAATACCTATCAGAATCCTGAGCAGGGAAACATACCTGATCAGGAGGAGAACGCTCATCCTGTTCCTGTTACAGTAGAAAATAATGAAACCGAGCTCCCGACTGACGATGTTCAGACCAAAGAAACAGAAACCGTAGAAACAGAAACCGTAGTTTCTCAAAAAATTAACCCGGAGTTAACCGAGCTCAAAGAGGAACACCCGGAGGAACACCCGGATGAGATCACCGAAGAGACGGTCATTCACACGGTACATGAACCGGGTGAAGATTTCGACACATATACCCGGACTGAGCTGGTTGACCAGCTTGAAAAAGCCGTCCAGGATACAGATATCAATTCGGTCAAGACCAGGATTGCCCTCATCAAGGTTTCCTATCTAAAAAAGAAAAAGGAAGAGAACCTCCAGAAATATGAACATATAATGGAGGAAGGGGGTTCAAAAGAAGAGCTTGAAGCCATCCAGGAAGATGAACTGGATATCAAGTTCAATGAAATATTCAACATCTATAAAGCCAATAAAGCCCGGTATACTGAGGAACAGGAAAAAATCAAGCAAGAGAATCTTAAGAAAAAGTTACAGATCCTAGAAGATCTTAAAAACCTGATCGGTTCCGAGGAGACCCTGAAAAAGACCTATGATGAATTCAAGATACTCCAGGAACGCTGGAAAGAGATCGGAATGGTACCAAGGACAGAAATCAATAATCTCTGGCAAAATTACCATTTCCTGGTCGAAAAGTTTTTTGAAAAGGTCAAGCTGAATAAGGAACTTAAAGACCTTGACCTGAAAAAGAACCTGGAAGCAAAAATCGCCCTGTGTGAAAAGACAGAGGAGCTTCTGCTTGAGACCTCCATCATCAAGTCATTCAAAAAACTCCAGAAATATCATGAAGAATGGAAGGAGATTGGTCCCGTTCCTGCTGATAAAAAAGACGAGATATGGGAGCGGTTTAAGAATACCACCGATAAGATAAACGACCGCAGGCGCGAACATTATTCACTGATCGAAAAGGACCAGCAGAAGAACCTGGAAACCAAGACCGCGCTGTGTGAGCAGGCAACGGAAGTACTGGTACAGAAGAATGAGACCATCAAGGAGTGGCAGGACAATACCAATAAAATAAATGAGTTGCTCAACATCTGGAAAAGTATCGGGCCGGTTCCTCAAAAGTATAACAACGATGTCTGGACAAAATTTAAAAGCAGTCTGGATACATTTTTTGCCAATAAAAAAGATTTTTTTGACAAACTCAAGGAACAACAGTTTCATAACTATAACCTGAAGGTAGAACTTTGTCTTCAGGCAGAAGCTGTTAAAAATAATACAGACTGGAAAAAAACCACCAACGAATTAATCCATCTCCAGGGTGAATGGAAGAAGATAGGCCCCGTTCCGAAGAAACATTCCGATAAGATTTGGAAACGTTTCCGGGCTGCTTGTGACGAATTTTTCAGCGCCAAATCGTCCTATTTCTCCAATATTCAAGCGCACGAGGAGGAAAACCTCAATAAAAAACTTGATCTGCTCAAACGGTTAAAAGAATTTCCATTTGCTGACAATAAAAATTCCAATCTCGATGTGCTTAAGAACTTTCAACGCGAATGGACGGAGATCGGGCATATTCCCATCAAGGAGAAGGACCGGCTTCAGAATGAGTTCCGGACCATTGTCAATGAGCATCTCGACCGTCTTAAGATCAGTGAGGTCGAGATCAGCTCGCTCACTTACAAGAGCAAGATCGAGAATATTATGAATGATCCGCAGGCACGGAGAGTCATTACGCGTGAAAAGGAATTCCTCACCGGAAGGATATCCAAGCTTCGTGAAGATATAAACCTCTGGGAGAACAATATCGGGTTTCTTGCGAAATCGAAGAATGCAGCTATCCTGAAGGAGGAATTTGAAAAGAAGATCGACAAAGCCAAAAATGAACTTAAGGTCATGGAGGCAAAGATGAAGATCCTCAGGCAGCAAATGTCTTAAACGTGACGCGTGACGCGTGACAGGTGGTGACGTGGCGAAATAAAATGACTACTGACTGCCGACTGCCGACTGCCAACTGCCGACTGCTGACTGCCGACTGCCAACTGCCGACTGCCGACTGCCGACTGCCGACTGCTGACTGCCGACTGCCGACTGCTGACTGCCGACTGCCGACTGCCGACTACCGACTGCCGACTGCCGACTGCCGACTGCCGACTTAAAAAAATGCCCTATGGCTGGAAATTCCTTCGGAAAGAAACTTGTTCTGACCACCTTTGGTGAATCACACGGAGTTGCGGTTGGAGGGGTACTCGACGGATTTCCTGCCGGAATCAGGATTGACACAGCCTTCATCCAATCCGAAATTAACCGCAGGAACCCTGCCAAATATCCGTTCACTACCACGCGGAGAGAGGATGACAAGCTCGAGATCTTTTCCGGAGTTTATGAAGGACTTTCGACCGGCACTCCCATCGCCTTCCTGGTTTATAACAAAGATCACCGCCCCGAAGATTACGACCACCTGAAAGAGCTGTATCGGCCATCCCATGCGGATTATACCTATGAGGCGAGGTATGGCATTAGGGATCACAGGGGCGGAGGACGTTCCTCGGCCCGGACCACCCTCTCTGTTGTTGCCGGCGGCGCCCTTGCAAAACTTTATTTGTTTCCCGAGAAGATTTCGATCACCGGTTTTGTCAGGCAGATCGGTCCCCACTCACTTCCTGATGACTTTACCCTAGCCGACCCGGCGTTAGTCCTGCTTTCGCCGCTCGCCTGTCCGCACGAAAAGACCACCCAGAAAATGCTCGATCACCTTCACTCCCTTAAAGAGCAGGGAGATACTGCCGGTGGTGTGATCTCCTGCATCATCAGCGGTGTTCCTGCCGGGATCGGAGATCCGCTCTTCAATAAACTCCAATCCGATCTTGCCAGGGCAGTGTTCAGTATCAACGCCGTCAAAGGTTTTGAATACGGTGAGGGTTTTCGTGCCGCCTCGATGACCGGATCACAGCACAACGACGAATTTATCGTTGAAGACAACCTTATTAAAACAAAAACCAACCATTCCGGAGGCATCCAGGGAGGCATCAGCAACGGGATGGATATCAACTTCAACGTGGCTTTCAAGCCAATCTCCACCCTTGCAATTGAACAGCAGACCATCAACCGTAATGGCGATCAGATTACCTTCACCGCCGAAGGCCGCCATGATGTCTGCGTTGTTCCACGGGCCATTCCGATCGTAGAGGCCATGACAGCACTGGTGATAGCTGATCATATGCTTTGTGCGTGACGCGTGACGGGTGACGCGTGACACGTGACGCGTGACACGAAACCAATCGTCTATCTTTAGTCTTCAGTCCCCAGTCGGCAGTCGGCAGTCAAATGCTGACAGTAGGCAGTTTGCAGAAACAGAGTTCCGGGTTTCACGTGACGAGAGAACAGTGTTGAGGTAGCGAGGTAGCAAAATCCGGATTTGCTTTTTGAATATAATTGAATTATATTTGTTCAGATCATAACTACAGAATCTCAACAAATTATAGTTCTTTAGTTTTTAAAGAGTGATTCAATTTTATATATCGATGAAAAAGTTTTTTTTACTTGTTGTCCTCATTATTTCCAATGGTTTTTGTATTGCCCAGGGCTGGGAATGGCAAAATCCGTTGCCTCAGGGCAATAACCTAACTTCCGTAAAATTTGTCAACACCGACATCGGTTATTCGGTCGGTTGGGCCGGAACCATCCTCCATACTGTTAACGGTGGGACAGATTGGACTTTTCAGTGTTCAGGAACCATGAACAACCTGAACTCAGTTTTCTTCGTTAATGAAAATGTGGGTTATATCGTCGGCGATAGCGGGACGATATTGAGGACCACAGATAGTGGAATTGCATGGGAGATGATGCCCCCTTTCACCATACAAGCATTTCGTTCAGTCTTTTTCATAGACCCTGACACTGGTTATATAGTAGGTGGGAATTGGGGTTCCAGTGGAATTGTATTAAAAACCACTGATGGCGGGACAACATGGACATCTCAGGTATCAATGTGTTCCAGTCGTTTGAATTCTGTCTGCTTTGTTGATGCAAGCACCGGGTTTGCTGCAGGTGATGATGGAAGAATCATAAAGACAATCAATGGAGGGATCAACTGGTTGCTCCAAAACACAGGTATTCCGGGTGACTTAAATTCGGTATGTTTTCTTAATAAGGATACAGGTTATGCCGTGGGCTATCAACACTATATTTATAAAACAACAGATGGAGGAGTACATTGGACTGAAAAATATCACGAGTTGTATGCAGAGAATGAATTGACTGATATTCATTTTGTTACCGCAGATACCGGATATGCAGTCGGCTGGATATGGTATGGCATGCCATATCTCAATGACGGCCAATTGCTGAGAACAACAGATGGCGGAGAAAATTGGGATGTCCGTGGATATTTAAATGGTTGTGAGCTTGCTTCGATTGATTTTCCTGAGCAAAGTTTCTCTGTTGTCGTTGGTTCAGTAGGTGAAATTGCAAAATATACGGTTGATTCCGGTTTTGTAAGTCAATCATCCGGGACACATAATCATTTTTATTCAATTTTTTTTACAGATGAATCGACCGGTTATGTGGTAGGTGGTTTTAAGGGTATACGGAAAACTTCTAATGGTGGAGACGAATGGACATTACAACCCCTTGATTGGGGATTCCGGTCGATTCATTTTCCTGATCCTTTAACAGGGTATGCAGCAGGCGGGAGTATTGTAAAGACAACTGATGGTGGTAATACCTGGAATAAGATTTTATCAGGATCGTCACATTCGTTTTATTCAATTTTTTTTCCGGATATCTTTACGGGTTATGCTGTTGGTGAAGATGGAACTATAATGAAAACCTCCGATGGAGGTACTACATGGACAAATCAGTATTCAGCGGTTTATGATCATTTATGGTCCGTGTACTTTCTGAATTCCTTGACAGGATATGCTGTAGGATATGGAGGAAATATTATTAAAACATCGAACGGTGGAACTACCTGGGAGATTATGAACTCAGGAACTACTAATTTTCTTATGTCTGTAAAATTCATAAACCAGGAGATAGGGTATGTTGCCGGTTGGGGTGGAACAATCCTGAAAACCTCTGACGGAGGATTAACTTGGATCAGACAAAATTCCGGAACCACTGACAGGCTGTATTGCACTTTTTTTACGGATGCGGAAACCGGATATGCTGCCGGTGAATATGGAATGATATTGAAGACTTCAAATGGAGGTGACACCTGGGAAAGACTGAATTCAGGTAATTCAATCACACTCAACACTATCTTTTTCGCAGACGAGAACTCAGGGTGGGCGGCTGGGTATGATGGAACGATACTGCACACCGGAAGCGGAGGTACCGGTTCACCTGATCCGATTCACACCTTTGGCAGCAATCTGATAATTTTTCCCAATCCATCTTCAGAAAAAATAACGATCGAAGCAACTGATAAAGGCCGCTTCGCTCTATTGACCCTTACCGGCCAGGATGTTCTGACCCGCGAGATCACCGAACCAAAAACTGTTATTGATATCAGCACACTTCATCAGGGAATCTACATCGTAAAGTTATCGGGCGAAAAAAGTATTCAGGTCGGCAAGCTCATAAAAAATTAATTCGTCCCTCATACCTCTAAATCGTACTTCTACTATGCCGGTTCCTGCTGTGAAAGGCAATGAAATGACCCAGAATTCAGCGAAGATTTTGAGAAAGATTGTCGTGAAGAATTTGAGATGAACTTATCCCTGATTACCGCTCAGACACTTGTAAATATTCTTAAAGGATTCAAAGGCACAAGATATAAACAGTTTCCTTATCAGTTGCTCATGAAAGATGTGTTGATAAGTGAAGATTGGGTACTCAAAGCCATAAGTAAATAGGGTTCTTCAAAATAATGCCTGCCTGAGAACGATGCTAAACCTGATTTGTTTTTTGAATTACCCCGGACTTTAGGCCGGAGTTCGAGACCGATGAATTAAACCAGGGCTTTAGCCCGAAATAAGAGTAAAAAATTTGTATTTCCGCATGAATTCCTGATATTCATCATTAAAAGATTTTTTCTTATGATGATTTTCCTGGTTCTTAATATAGTCTAAGGTTTCACTCTAGGATATCGGTTCCCTGTTTTTAGTAGTCCAAACAATATGAACCCAAATTTTAATGTATCCCATTTTACTGAAAAGATATTGGGCTTAAGTCCTGGTTTATACCGCTTTCTTACCCCGTGCTGAAGCACGGGGTAATTCATAATACTTGCGTTAGTATAAGATACTCATAAATATAAAGAACCGTAAATAGCAACAAAGATATAGATAAGTAAACCGCCTGCAAATCGACGTCTGACGTCAAAAATAACATTTCGACATTTTTGTCGTATATTTGGGTAAAATTAGAAAAATTATGGTGTTGTTATACTCATCTTTTAAGCGCCCGGGGATGTTAATGCTGACATTATTTGTCACTCTTACAACACTTTCTCTGTCTGCCCAGGTTATTACCTACAACAAAACCCTGATTTATTCTGAAAACTCAAGGGATGAGGCGTGTAATGGTGTAGTTGAATTGAACGGACGGTATTTTGTCTCTGCATTTATATCCGATGAGGAAGGCGAGAAGATTGGCATTGCAGAAATCGATTCAGTCGGGAACAAGATCTGGTCGGCAACCATTGGTGATTCAGTTCATTACTATTGGGGATCAAGAATCAACAAGAGCTCAGACGGGAATCTAATCATGACCGGAATGTATCAAAACACTCAGGACTCGTCTTTTTTTTATCCAAGGACCATCGTCGTAAAATTCTCTCAGGATGGTGAGTTGAAATGGATACGATCCGTGAATGATTCCATGTTCACAAAAAAATGGACATTCGGCAAGCAGGTGATTGAAACATCGGATAAAGGTTTTGCAATCATTGGTCAGATCAGCATCATGGGAATAGTATATAAAACCGACAGTCTGTGTAATCTTCAATGGTACAAAACATATGGAACTGGTCATACTGATTGGTATGAGTATATGGATAATATCCAGGAATTAAGTGATAGCAGCCTTTTAATGGGAAGTTGCTGGAACAGGGCACTCAGCCAAGAAGGAGACCCAATCTTGACCAGGCTTGACAAAAATGGTGCTTTTTTGTGGCGTCAGTTTATCGGTAGCCCATTACCGGACAGATCTCCTTTTCCGTTGCAACTAAACGATTCTGTGATCATTGCCCTGGCTCCTTACACGACCAAAGCTACTTCCCATGGTGATGAGCAGGAAATTAAACTCAGGATCCTTAAGTTGACCCTGGGAACCGGTGAGCTTATCTCAGACACAATGTATGGAGATACTGATTTCCTATACACGATCGAACAGATCCGGCAACTCTCCGACAGTACATTTATCGCTTGTGGTTCCGACCTTTATGCCCGGGCAGTTTGGCTTTTCGGTTTTTCGGAGGAAGGCGACAGCCTCTTCCTCCGTTACTATAAATCGGATCCATATGGGAATGACCATTCATCGCCCATGAACGGGGGTGGGGTCATTTGCGGGGATGGTGGAATTTTAATGCCTGGGGCCTATTTAGGAGAATCCAAGGATAAAGATGGCCACTGGCATGGGTGGCTTCTGAAGACTGATCGGTATGGCTGTTTTGAGATGGGGTGCGACAGCAATGCCATTTATATCCTGGATCAGCCTGATCCGGCTTCCTTTTGCCGTGATCAAGACGGATCACTTTCCATTACAACCTACCCTGGTAAGATTTCATATCATTGGCATACACTGACGGATGGGAAATGGGGAGATATTTCGGATACCAATATTTATTCCGGAGTTGAATCTCAGGACTTGACCATTGATCTTTCAAAATTAAATCTGAAAAATTACTGGTACAGATGCAGGGTATTCAATTCCTACTTTGATTTAACAACTGATAGTGCCAAGATCACAATTCTCGATACCCTATGCATTATCTCCCAGCCTGATGATCGGCTTGTTCGAAGGTGGGATACGGCTTCCTTTATAATTTCAGTGAATGGAGAAAGTCCAATGATTTATCAATGGTTTAAAGGGGATCATGCAATTCAGGATGAGGTTGGGGATACACTTGTCATTGCCCAGATTACCTCCGCGGATACCGGAGTATATTTCTGCAGGGTGAACAACCCTTGCGGCACTGAGGATTCTCGTTTTGCAAAACTATCCATAAACTATACCTCCATTGAACCATTAAGTGTCAATCCCTGCAAAGTATTTTATCCTAACCCTGCAAAAGACAAAATAACAATCGAAGCGGCGGCAGGTCACCTCTCCCTCCTGAACCTTACCGGCCGGGATGTTCTGACCCGCGAGATCACCGAACCAAAAACTGTGATTGATATCAGCACACTTCATCAGGGAATCTACATAGTAAAGTTATCGGGCGAAAAAAGTATTCAGGTCGGCAAACTCATAAAAAATTAATTCGTCCCTTGTAAATCGTAAATCATACTTCTACTATACGGGTTCCTGCTGTGAAAGGCAATGAAATGACCCAAGTCCCCAGATAATTTCAACAGAATCGATGCCGATAATGCTTCGGTCGGGAAAGCATTCCTCCAGGACCCTCATGGCCCGGTCATCCTCTTTACACCGGTAATTCGGAACGATGACGGCATGATTGGCGACATAGAAGTTTGCATAGGAGGCCGGCAAACGCTGACTTTCATAGATGACAGGCTTCGGCATAGGTATCTCGGCAATATCGAGCTGCTTTCCATCCGGCAAACGGAAAGATTTTAACATTTTCAGGTTCCGGTTAAGAATGGCTGAGTTGGGATCTGAATGGTTGGTCTCCACCATGGCGATGATGCCATCCGGCTTGAAAAACCTGACAATATCATCGATGTGGCCGTTGGTATCGTCGCCTTCAATCCCATCGTCAAGCCAGAGGATCTGTTCAACCCCGTAAAAATTCCTAAGGTACTCTTCGATCTCATGCTGGAAAAGGTCGGGATTCCGGTTCTCGTGCAAAAGGCATTGGGTGGTTGTCAGCAGGGTACCCTTACCGTTGAACTCAACGGCTCCTCCTTCCATGACTATTCCGGGATAATAAACCGGTATGTTTAGATAACTGGCGACCAATCCCGGAATTTCTTCATCGAGATCATGGGCATATTTTTCACCCCATGCATTGAATTTCCAGCTAACGATCACCTTCGGATCTTTTGCCTGCGGGTTTATCAGGAATGCCGGACCATGATCCCGGCACCAGGCGTCGTTAGTTGGATGGATCAGCAAGGTTATTTTTGACGGATCAACGCCGATTGAAACAAGATCCTTTTCCACCTTGTTCTTAAGATCTTCATTCCTGACATTGATACAAACCTGTTCTCCCTTTGAGATTTCTTTGATGAAATTATTATAGTAAGGAAAAATTTTAGGTAAGGTACCGGGCCAGGAATAGGAATCATCATGCGGGTAACTAAGCCATGTTGCCTTATGCCGCTCCCATTCGGCAGGGAAGCGGTATCCCAGCTCTTTGGGTACAGGGTTTGAGGATGGATGAGCCATTAAGTCAATAAGTAATTAGGTCATTAAGCGGAGCGAGACTAACCAATGGTTTCATCAATATAGCGATTGAGGATCGGTCCGTAGCTGTCGATGCGACGGTCGCGCAGGAAGGGCCAGTGTACCCGGATCTCATCAATTTGCCGCAGGTCAAGCTCCTGGATATGGATTACCTCCCGGTCATGCGGGGCCTGGTATTTCAATTCGCCAAAGGGACCGGAAACAAAGGAGCCACCCCAGAAATTCATATTACCCTCCAAACCGGTTCTGTTCACCGACACGACAAATATGCCATTGGCGATGGCATGTGAACGCTGGATTATTTGCCAGGCCTGGTGTTGGGCACGGTTAACATCTGCAGGTTGAGCGGTCGACCAACCAATCGCAGTTGGATAAAACAGGATCTCTGCCCCCAATAAACTGGTTATTCTTGCGGCTTCGGGGTACCACTGATCCCAGCAGATAAGGGTACCGATCCTGGCATATCTTGTCTTGAAAATTTTATAACCGGGTTCCCCCGGAGTGAAATAAAATTTCTCATAATAACCGGGATCATCCGGGATATGGTGTTTACGGTATTTTCCGAGATAATTCCCGCCGGCATCGATCACAGCTACTGTGTTATGAAACACCCCTTCAGCACGTTTTTCAAAAAGGGAAGCAACAATGACGATATCGAGCTCTCTGGCAAGCTCCTGAAATAATCCTGTTGAAGGACCGGGTACCGGCTCGGCAAGGCTGAAGTTATCATAATTCTCCTCCCGGCAAAAATAGATGGAAGCAAAAAGCTCCTGTAAGCAGACAATCTGTGCTCCCTGTTTTGCGGTTTCGTGAATCTTTTCAACGGCTTTTTCAATGTTTCTTCTCTTATCCGAACCACAGTTCATCTGGATCAGGCCAACTTTTATGACACGATTATCCATAAATCCCGGATTAATGAAAAACTTCCGAAAGATAACACTAAACGCTATAACTTTGTAAAAAATATTCTGTGCGGCACCATCGTTTTCATCTCATCAGATTCCTGTCTTTATCGTTTCTGGTTTGCATCTACGGTTCTCTGGTTGCCCAGGATTCCTGTAAAGTTGCCCTGGACAAGAAGACTGAAAAACTGTATGATGACGGGATCAGTATGTTTAAAAAAGGAAATTATTCCCAGGCCAGTCTTACCTTAAGGAATGTGTTAAAACTGGAACCCGGGTGCGTGGACGCTTATTATGTTCTGGGATTGATCAACTTTAAAAAGGCAAATGCAGACTTCAGGGTGGCCGAAAAATATTTCATGGAAACCATAAAGCGGTGTCCGGGTTATGATCCGTATGTTTATTATTATCTCGGTGAGATCAACTATGTGAATGAGAAATTTGATACGGTAGTACAGTTTATGACAGAATTCCTGAAGGATGTGGACAAGATCAAATCGGATGCGGATTATAACAGGGCTACAGATCTGCTTAGGTACTCCAGGTTCTATGTGGAGACGGTTCGACATCCTGTTCCTTTTCAACCAAAAGTAGTTGAAGGGATCTCCACCCCTGAGAATGAATATCTCTCTATTCTTTCTCCCGACAACCAGATGGCTTTATTTACCCGCGAGAAGAAGATACCGGGTGATAAAAATTCGGTGGTTCAGACACCCCGGTCAAAGGAAAAGTTCATGTACAGCCTTCTTAATTCCGACGGCAAGTTCGACATCGGAGAGGAAATGCCAGAGCCGTTTAACATCAACGATAACGAAGGAGGCGCTACCCTTACTGCCGATAATAATGCTCTTTATTATACTGTTTGCAAGTTTGATAGAGTGAGGCAGTATCTGAATTGTGATATTTATTACTCGGAATATATAAATGATGAGTGGACTCCCATCCACAGTGTCGGCAAAAAAATAAATCTACCGGGTTCATGGGAATCCCAGCCAAGTATTTCAACCGACGGCAGGACCCTTTATTTTGTAAGTGACCGGGTAGGCGGGTATGGTGGGTATGATATTTACCGTTCCATCAAAAATGAAAATGGGGAATGGGGAACACCGATAAACATGGGGCCTTCAATCAACTCACCGTCAAATGAAAAATCTCCCTTCATTCATCCTGATGGAAAGACCCTTTATTTCTCTTCCGACGGGTGGCTTGGATTGGGAGGATATGATATTTTTTATTCCCGTCTGAAGGATGACGGTACCTGGTCTAAACCCAGAAATATAGGATACCCGATAAACTCCCCTGATGATGAGGTCGGATTTTTCGTAAGTACCGACGGGACGCGTGGTTTTTTTGCCTCCAATAAGTTCAATGGAAAAGGCGGATGGGATCTGTATTCCTTTGAACTTTACAATGAAGCACGTCCTGAAAAAGTATTGTTCATCAAGGGAACAGTGAAATCTGAAGCCGATGCCGAACCGGTTAAGGCACGAATTGAACTGACAAATATCGGCACTAAAAAGATCTCCCAGATTCCTATGGATACAATGACTGGAAAATATGTCGCAGTGACTCCTTTCAACAGTGACTACATTATGACCGTCAAGAAGGAAGGATATGTTTATGAATCAAAATACATTGCCCGGATCGACAGCACTTTCAGGAATCCGGCTGAGGTGAACGTAGAAATCAAACCGATCGAGCTGAATAAATCGTACCGGATCAATGATATTTATTTTGAATTTAATTCCTACGACCTGACTTCGGAATCAAAGGTGGTGCTTGACCAGCTGATCAATTTCCTTAACGAAAATCCGGTAATCTGTATCCAAATCCAGGGGCATACAGACAACATAGGGAACGACGTTACCAATCTTAAATTATCCGACGACCGTGCAAGATCGGTATACAACTATCTTATTGAAAAGGGAATTCAGTCGAAACGACTGACTTACCAGGGATTTGGTAAATCGATGCCGGTTACAACCAACAGTACTGAAGAGGGCCGGGCGAAGAACCGGAGGACAGTGTTTGTTATCACAAAGAAATAGTCGTGATTATCGAAACGGTCGTAACGATCGTAACGGACGTTTCGATCATCCCGTCCCTATATTTCCTTCAACAAGTTAATCATTTCGATCGCTGAAAGCGCGGCATCGAAGCCTTTATTCCCACCTTTGGTTCCGGCACGTTCAATAGCCTGTTCAATGTTATCGGTCGTGAGTACTCCAAAAATCACCGGGATTTCCGATTCCAGTCCGACCTGGGCAACACCTTTTGACACTTCAGCGGAAACATAATCAAAATGAGGGGTGGCTCCCCGGATCACGGCGCCAAGACAAATCACGGCATTGTATTTCCCGCTTTTGGCCAGTTTCTTGGCAATTAACGGAATTTCGAATGAACCCGGCGACCACACCAGATCGATGTTTTTTTCGTCTGCACCGTGACGTTTCAATCCGTCAAGGCATCCGGCCAGCAGCTTTCCACTGATGAATTCATTGAACCTTGAGATCACAATCCCAAACTTTAGTCCCTTTGCGTCTAGTTTTCCTTCAATTGTCTTCATAATATTTGGATTTCAATTTTACAATATTTTACTCTTTGGCCGATATTCTTTCATCGGTGAAGGTCAGGATATGACCCATTTTTTCTTTTTTCGTTTTCAGATATTTCAAATTGCGGGTGTTATGCATGATCTGGATAGGAATCCTTTCAATGATTTCCAGGCCGAACCCTTCAATCCCTGATATCTTCTTGGGATTATTAGTCAACAACCGTAATTTCTTTATTCCAAGGTCGGCAAGGATTTCAGCCCCTGTTCCATAGTCGCGCAGATCAGCCTCAAAACCCAGCGCCCGGTTAGCTTCCACGGTATCCATCCCTTTATCCTGTAAGGAATAAGCTTTCATTTTATTTTCGAAACCTATCCCCCGTCCTTCCTGTCGCATATACAATAACACACCCCTGCCTTCCTTGGCAATCCGCTTCATCGCATAGTCGAGCTGGTCCCCGCAGTCACAGCGTAATGAACCGAACACGTCTCCGGTAAGGCATTCGGAATGTACCCGGACGAGAACCGGTTGCCCGTCTGAAACTATTCCTTTCACCAACGCCAGATGATTTTCGTTGGTGATCTTACTTACATAGCTGTATGCCGTAAATTCGCCATACCGGGTAGGCAGCTCAAGGATGGCTGAGCGTTCGACCAGTTTTTCAGTCTTACGGCGATAGTCAATAAGAGCGGCAATCGTGATAATCTTGAGATGATGTTTTTTGATATATTCCATCAACTCCGGGATCCTGGCCATGGTACCATCTTCATTCATGATCTCGCAAATAACACCGGCGGGAAACATTCCTGCCATTTTTGCAAGGTCGACGGATGCTTCGGTATGTCCGGCCCGGACAAGGACACCCCCTTCACGATATTCGATAGGGAAGATATGTCCGGGCCGGGTGAAATCTTTTGCTTTTGACTTGGGATCGAGCGCTTTTTTCACTGTCATCGCTCTTTCCTGTGCCGAGATTCCCGTCGTACATTCAACGGCATCGATGGATACAGTAAAAGCCGTCCGGTTTGGATCGGTGTTCTTTGCAACCATCCGTTCAATATTCAGTTCCTCAAGCCGTTCCCTGATGATTGGAAGGCAGATGAGCCCGCCGCCATGCTTGGCCATGAAATTTATGATCTGGGGAGTTACTTTTTCAGCCGGTATTACCAGGTCTCCTTCGTTTTCGCGGTCTTCATCATCAACAACAACAATCATCTTTCCCCTGCGGAAATCTTCAATTGCTTCTTCTATTGTATTAAAATGGTATTTGTTCATTGTAGTTTGGTCATTGGTCATTAAGTCATTCAGTCACTTGGTTGCTTTTCATTATTAATCAGATCATCCGGAGATGCACCGCGGTGCGCCTTTATAAAAAGTCGTTTTTTGCCAGAAAATCAAGGGTTATTTTTGATTCCGGATTTTCAGGTTTCAGTAATTTCTCCGTGTATTTTGCCATAATATCACATTCGATATTCACCAAATCGCCTGTTTTACGTTCGACCAGCGTCGTCATCTGCCGGGTGTGTGGAATTATAGAAACTTCAAAGTTCGTGTTATTCGCTTTCACTACGGTAAGGCTAATTCCATCAATTGCTACGGATCCTTTTTCCACGATGTATCGTAAAATTGCTGGAGTAGCCTGAATACTTAACCAGGTCGAATTATCCTCTTCCCACATCCGTTTAATCGTCCCGACGCCATCGATGTGGCCACTCACCAGATGACCTCCCAACCGGTCGCTCAGGAGCAAGGCGCGTTCCAGGTTGACAGGATCACCGGTTTTCAGTTTTGCCAGGGTGGTCCTTCTCATGGTTTCAGGCATGATATCGGCAGTGAAGGAATCGCCGGTAAAAGCAGAGACCGTCAGACAAACCCCATTGGTATTGATGCTGTCGCCCAAATGCAGATCTTCAGATACCCGGTTTGCCGAAATGGTCAATACGGATGATTTTGATCCCTGCCGAATCGATTTCACTATGCCTTTTTCTTCTATGATTCCTGTAAACATAAAGTCATTAAGTCATTATATCGTTTAATCCTTCCTTCATTTTTCATTCTTCACTCCTCACCCTTCTGTATATATCCTTCAATCATCAGGTCGTTTCCCATTTTCCGGATTTTCCAATCACTAACGTTGATTGCATCATCCATATTTGGGATTCCTATTCCACCTACCGGTGCCGGGGCAGCCTCTCCGCCCAATATTTTCAGGGCCACGAATCCAATTACTTTATCAACGATCCCTTCATTTAAGGCTGAAAAAGCTATGGTACTACCACCTTCAATCATCACTGAATCGATACCCATGGCAGCAACCGATTGCATCAGAAAAGAAAGATCGACACGTCCATCTTTCACAGGACATACCAGGACCTGAGCGCCCATCCGTTCTATTGTCTTCACCTTTTCCTTGTCTGCTTTGTCGGTTACAGCAACTATTGTTAACTGAGGATCATTTGTCAGTACTTTCGAATCAATGGGTATGCGGCAGGTAGTATCGGCGACGATCTTTAGCGGATGTTTTACATTTTTCGTTTTCAACCGGGTATTAAGCAACGGGTTATCGGAAATGACGGTATTCACTCCAACCAGAACTGCACTGTAACGCTGTCGCAGGCGGTGAACCTCTTTCCTTGCCATATCGCCTGTAATCCAGCGCGAGGCATTAGCCACGGTTGCGATCTTTCCATCGAGGGTCATTGCCCACTTTAACAGGATAAAAGGCAATCCGGTGGTTTTGTATTTGATAAAGACCTCGTTCAGCGTCCGGCATTCCTTTTCCAGGACTCCTACCTCAACATCGACTCCGTGCTGCAGCAAGTATGCAATTCCGTTTCCATTGACCTGCGGATCAGGATCCGGCATCCCGACAATTACATGTTTTATACCTTTTTCAACGATTAGAGGAGCACAGGGAGGGGTTTTTCCCATATGGTTGCAAGGTTCAAGGTTTAAAACCAGTGTGGAATCATCCGGAAATTTTCCGGCTTTAGAAAAAAGATCGGCTTCTGCATGAGGACCTCCAAAGTAATGATGAAAACCTACCGCATGAATCTGGTGGTCATGGAAAAGCAATGCGCCCACCATGGGATTTGGATTTACCCATCCTGAACCCTTCTCTGCAAGGCGAATTGCCCTGTGCATATATTTTTCCTTATTGCTTTTCAATTGTCAAAAAAAAAAAGCCCCGGAGTTAATAATCCAGGGCTATGTACAAGAATTTAAAAATCAATTCCGTGATACATATTTTCTTCTTCCATCCAGACTTTAACTGTCGGTTCCGTAGTTTCAACGGATCATTCCTATTGCCCGTTTAAAGACGTATCGCGAAGCGTCTTTAAACCGGTAACGGGGTCGCGGACTTTACCGCCGGTCGGGGATTACACCCTGCCCTGAAGAACTTAATTATCTTAAAGAACGACTATTTTGTCTCTTTATTGGGTTGCAAAATATTAACTATCCTCTCTTTTATTGTACGATCAGTCGTTCCGTTTTAATTTCCTTGTCTGTCTGAACCTTGACCAGGTAAGCTCCCTTTCGGTATTGTGATACATCGATTGACCGGGTAAAGGTCTTTCCGACGTTTTCTACCCTTTCCGTAAGTATTGTTCTACCTTGCATATCGGTTATGGTGATCAGAGTTTCTCTGTTTTTCATCCCATTGATCGTGAGAATAACCAGGTTTTTAGCAGGATTGGGTTGAATTGAAATACCAAGACTTTCTGCAGAGGGTTCAGGAACTCCAGTACATGGATCAAGAACGATATAGATCTCATCGGAAACGGTATCGGGACATAATTCGGTTACATAAGCCGTTAGTACCAGGGTAACATGACCTTGGTCTCTATCGCCTTGACCTGTGAAATATAGTGTATTTAAAACATTATCGATGTTAAAGTATCCATCGCCGAGGGTGGTCCATTTTACACTGTTGTAGTAATCTACAACACCCGCTAACGGGAAAGCAGGAACGTACCAGCAATAGGTAGTATCATTCCCGGCATTGATGGAAGGTGGTGCAAGAACAGTTACCAAAACGGAATCCGTTTTAGAGTCGGTACCATTACTTACCGTACAGATATAATAGGTTGAAACTTGTGGGCTGGCTGTTGGATTTTGTTGGTTGGAGGTGAAACCCGGGGGATTAGATGTCCATGAATAGGTGAATGAACCGCTGGTATTACAAGGTTCGGCATTCAACTGTGTTGATGCCTGATCAGCAAGACATAATGTATCGGGTGTTGCCGAAAGCTGGAATGAAATGATATTAGCAAAGCTGAAGGATGCTATTCTGGTTCTCCAATTGCCTGAAACGATATATTCCTGTGTATACCAGAATTTACCGATCACGGTAGGATCTGCAACCATGGCACTGTAATCACCCCAGCGTCCGGATGGATCCGACTGGGACGATCCCCCGTTCCAAATACCTCTTTCGGCAATGGTCATGACTCCCAGTTCATCACATTTCATTCGTCCGGTATAACGTATAGAAGGATACATAGTCGAACTGGAAATGGAATAGCCGAGGGCAATGTTCCCTATTGAATCCATTGCAATGCTTCCCATCCAGCGATGGTTATTATCCGGTGAGTACGTACCTTCCTGGTAGAGACTCCAGCCTGATCCGCTATTCCGTACTTCCATCCATCGTATTCCGGCCACGGGTCCGGTAAGTTTTACCGTTGTGTTTAAAAGCATCGACCAGTGATCCGTAAATTTCCTGAAAGGCATGCGGAACATAATACGTTTTCCTGACATCGCATCCACTTTCTGGTTTGTACCCTTTTGATCAATGTTATTGCCGTTACCGTAAAAATTAAATGGACTAATGGTGATTGTATTTGCCAGGTTGAACGTAGAATTTGCAGGATTGCTCCAATCTGTATGAAATTCATTGAGCTTTATACTTGCATTGTTTCCACCAACCAGGTAGCAAACAGGACAGGGTGTTCCATCAGGAGGAAAATCGCTGTCGCAATCTGCTGCTTCAGGACCCTCCGAAGAAGAAGGAAGATCAAACTGGATCATGGTGGGGGCCGGATCGCCGACGAGCATTTTTGCTCTTTCCAAAGCTATTACTGCAGGCCCGATCCAACTGGTAGAACCAGCAGAAAATTGTCGGATCGTCATATAGTAACCGTCACCCCATATTGTGAGTTTAGGGTAATCAGGCATAACATTAAAAGCAAACTGGTAACGATACCAGGCACCGGTCGGATCAGCTGTTTGCGAAATCGCAATATTTTCATAAAAAGGCCCATTGGGAAAGTGAGGAAGTGCAAACTGGCTAAAAAGCCACCTGTCAGCATTTTCATCATAAAGCACGACTGCGTCGCCATCATTATTATTATTTGGCATACCAGAAAAAATCGAGTTGTTTAATAAAGGGCCGACCAACTTGGTTCCATTTTTATCATAAATGGAAAATCTTACGTTCACAACCTGGAAATAGTTATTCGGGCCTACATCGCCATCGGTATCCGGAGGAAGATAACCTGACATTCCAACGCCTTCAAAGTTCTGGATTGTCGTGTCGGTGATGGTTTGTCCGAAATAAGACTGCCTGACCGGATCTTGAAAATAGAGATCAGTTTGCTCATTATCATTTGAATAGGTATTTAACGGATTTTTAACGACACCCGCTTTCCATGACATATCAACCTTGGCATTGGGATCTTGCACCATATCCCTTAATGGTGGTGAAACATCAAAATAGGTGGCCTTAATTACAACCGGCTTCGAAACTTTTTCCTGTGCATAGGTTAAAAACCCTAATAACAAGAAAGAAATGAAGATAGTAAAATGTTTTTTCATAAGGTTTTTGGTTTTTCAGATTCGCTGCAAAGTTACGAAAGTTTTAGACTCTTGTATCCGATGAGGCTATTTTTTACGTACTTTTATTCCATTAAAAGATTTTCTATGAACATCATTATAACCGGAGCCAGCAGAGGCATCGGATCCGAGCTGGTAAAGGTACTTTCACGTCATAAGCATAATCATATTATTGCCGTTTCCAGGAACGGGAAAGCACTAAAGGAGCTTGCCGATGAATGTATAAAGATCAACCGTGACTCAAAAGTTACCCCTTATGAGTTTGATCTGAACCAATTTGATTTTTATCCTTTTATTGTTCAACGGCTGGAGACCATTATCCACAAATGTGATATTCTGATCCTTAATGCCGGAAAGCTGATCAACAAGCCATTTCACAAGTTCGACCTATCTGATTTTGACGAAACCTTCAACGTCAACATCAAGAGTGTTTTCTTTTTAACACAGGCAATCCTGCCCATGATGAACAAAGGCGGGCATATTGTTACCATCAGTAGCATGGGTGCTATGGATGGAAGTAAAAAGTTTACCGGTCTGGCGGCTTACAGCGCGAGTAAAGCGGCTGTCGCGATTTTTGCAGAAGCGCTCGCGGAAGAATTAACCGAACAAGAGATCTGTGTAAATTGTCTGGCATTGGGAGCTGTTCAAACCGAGATGTTTGAGAAAGCATTTCCGGGTGCAAAAGCAATACAAAATCCAGCACGAATTGCACAATTTATTGCTGATTTTGCTATAACAGGACATAGGTACTTCAATGGGAAGATTGTTCCGGTATCTTTATCGACAACAACTTAAAAAGTCGGCAGTCTGCAGTTATCAGTCGGCATTTGATGGTAAATAGGCCTTTAACCAACTCATCATTTCGCCATTTTGTTAAACGGTGCTATTGCCCGGTCAAAGATTCCATGAACATAAGCGATGGTCATTCCATAATTTGTTACCGGTATCCCGGCATCGATGGCAGGTTTAAGACGGTGAAGGATCTGCTTATGGGTGATCATACATCCGCCACACTGGACGATCAGCGCATAATCGGTCATGGGGCGCTGAATCCTGTTCAAGCCCGCAACAGTATCAAATTCGAGGTTCTTCCCGGTAAAATTACGAAGCCATTTTGGAAGTTTAATTCTGCCGATGTCGTCGCAGGTTACATGATGACTGCATGATTCAAGGATAAGCACCCTATCGCCTTCCTTCAGTTCACTGATTTTGGGTGTACCCTTCAGATAGTTGTTAAAATCGCCCTTCTGATGGGCCAGCACAATACTGAAACTGGTTAAAAGAATCTCTTTGGGGACTGCGGCATCGGCCTTTGGAAATACCTGGCTGTCAGTGATCACCAGTACAGGTTTCGGATTCATTCTCCGGATGAATCCAGCGACTTCATTTTCCTTGCATACGACCACGATACCATCATGATCCAGCACATCACGGATCACCTGTACCTGGGGAAGGATCATCCTTCCTTCCGGCGCTTCAAGATCTATCGGGGTGATGAGCAATACTACATCGCCGGGCCGGATCAGGTCGCCAACCATCGATTGCTGACGATAGGCTGTTTCGGGAATCTGGGCGCGTATTGCGGTGATGATCTCTTCCGGATTATCAGGAAATTTTGCACTGAATTCTATCACCGGAACACCATATTTCTCACGGATTACACGCAAAAGATCCTGGTCGGCAGGAACTTCATCAATCTTATTGTGAATGACCAGGAAAGGGATGTCGTTCGTATGAAACTCCCGGATCAACTCCTTTTCGTCCGTGCCGAATTCATTGTGGGCGATAATCAAGATCCCTAGGTCAATAAGTTTAAGCATCTCCTTACTTCTGGCGATCCGTTTTTCACCAAGCTCCCCGGAATCATCAATACCGGCAGTATCAATTATGATAGCCGGGCCTATGCCGGCAATCTCTATTGATTTCCTGACCGGATCGGTTGTCGTTCCTGCAACCTCGGAAACGATGGCGATCTCCTGCCCGATGAGTACATTGATCAGAGAGCTTTTGCCCGAATTCCGCCGGCCAAAAATGCCGATATGCGGTTTCATATCACGTCCTTTACTCATTTTTTCTCCAGCCATTTCTTAATAATAAAAACGAATTCCGGGAAATTTATTTTGTTAGGGTCATCCATGAATATTTTAGTAATTTTACGAAAAACCCATAAAAATCGAAAAAAGTTTAGTGTGTAGCTCCGAAAATCATTCCGGTGGTCATAGGGATTAGCCAGATTATCCATACGATAAGGCTGAACCGGTGAAAACCTGCGATCTGCTTCTCGTTTTTTCGAAAGAGTACTATGGTTGCCCAAATGGCATGGAATAACATCAGGAGAATGGCTGTGTTTCCGGTAATTGCGTGAAAGGTCATTTTGAACAAGCCACCTGCAAGTAAACTCATTGCTGTAGTACCGGAGGTATCGGCAACAAATCCGCCCCAGAAAAAGATCATATGCCACCATTTAAGTTTCCTTTGTAGCCTTTCAGCCCATACACCAAAGGTATATAACAGACATGCAAGGTTAATAAAAACAATGGCAGTCAGAAGAACAGGTGAATCCATACGGACAAATATCGGAAATTAAAAAGAGTCTCAATTATTTTTCTTTTTTTATCCGGATTTGTAATCCTGACCCGAAAACGTATATTTTGGTAATTTTACAGAAAATTTTTCAAAGGAAAGGTTAGCGTGAAGCGTTTTTATTGGCTACTTCCATTTCTCGTTTTATCTTATCAGGCTTTCTCCCAGATCGATCAGGAATTTTGGTTTGTTGCCCCTGATATTTCACATACACATGGTGACCGGCCTATTTGTATACGCGTCGCTACTATGTCCGACGATGCGAATGTATCACTTGAAATGCCGGCCAATGCCGGATTTACAACCATGAATCAATATATACTTCCGAATTCTGTCTTTACATTCTGGTTGACTCCCTGGATCGATATAATCGAAAACCGACCGGCAAACGATGTGTTAAATTGTGGCCTTCACCTGACATCCGATAAACAGATCACTGCGTATTACGAGGTTCTTGGCGATAACCTCAACCCGGGAATATTTTCCTTGAAAGGGAAAAACGCATTAGGAACAGAATTTTATATTGTCTCACAGAACGACTATGTTAATCATCTTAATTATACTGATGATTTTGAGACATTCGAAATTGTCGCTACCGAGGATAACACCATTGTCACTATTACTCCCACTGATGATATCATAGGTCATCCGGCGAATTCAACTTTCCAGATCACTTTAAATAGAGGGGAGACATATAGCGCACGTTCTACTCATCAACAGGCGGCAAACACCCTGGCAGGATCATATATCGTTTCCAATAAACCTATTGCGGTTACGTGGTCCGACGATTCTATAGAGACAGGAGGGTGGGATGTGGTAGGTGACCAGACCATTCCCGTGAATCTTCTTGGAAGGGAATACATTGCCATCAAGGGATTTGCTGATAATACATCGGCCAATAACGATGAAAGGGTGTATATCCTTGCCACCAAGCCCAATACGGAAATTTATATTGATGGCGGAACAACCGCGGTCGCAACTCTTCAATCCGGGGAATTTTATGATTATGCCATCCCTTCATCGAACAATACTGCCCTGGTCAATGCATCCAAACCGGTTTATGTCCTTCATCTCTCCGGTCATCCGGGGGAAGCCGGTGGATCCATTCTCCCGCAGGATTCCTGTACCGGTTCGCGTCAAATTGGTTTTAACAGGACCAACAACCTGAATTTCGCGTTGATGATCCTTACACGAACCGGAAATGAGGGTGGATTTACCCTGAATGGTTCAACTTCTCTCATCACTGCTTCCGATTTTTCAACAGTACCGGGATCCAACGGAGAATGGGTATATGCAAGGAAAACCATGAATACCGGACAAGTTCCGGTAGGCCAAAATATTATTATTAATTCCCTTGGTAAATTCCACCTGGGTATTCTGAACATGCTGGGAGGCAGTTCAGAATATGGATATTTTTCAGATTTCAGCAGTTTATACCTGGGTTCCGATCACAGTACTTGTCCGAATATAACTACAACACTCGACGGGGGAGCCGGAATGACCACTTACGAATGGAAAAAGAATATGTGGGATGGCACCTGGATGACTGTCGGAACCACGCGCTATTATACGCTTGCTGACAGCGGCATGTACTCCTGCATGACCAACGGTGATTTCTGCACCCTTTTTGATACAATTCATATCAGGTATTATTCGGTTATTCCTGTAAATCTCGGGCCTGACCAGACCAAATGCATGGGTCAGACGGTTACTCTTGATGCCGGACCAGGTCACACACAGTATAGCTGGAACACCGGGGAGACGACTCAATCAATCATCGTTTCTGCTACCGGAACATATTCGGTCGTTGCAACCGATAACAATGGGTGCACCGCTACCGATGCCATCAACGTGACTTTTGATCCACTGCCGGTTCCAACAATCTCCGGAAATCTGGAGGTTTGTTCAGGGTCCACCGATAATATATATGGTACGGAAAGCGGGATGACAGGGTACCAATGGAGTATTTCTGCAGGAGGCACAATTACCGCGGGTGGAACACCCGGTGATAATTCGGTTACAGTCACATGGAATTCCCCAAACAGTTTTCCCAATGACCGGTGGATCAGCCTGTCATACACCAATGCATACGGGTGTACCCCAAGCACTCCAACCATGGCAATCGTTACAGTCAAACCTGTTCCAAATGTAATTGCAACCCCTCCTTCACCACTCATTCTTTGTTCCGGAACAAATGTTTCCGTTGCATTAAGTTCAACCGTAGCCGGGACTATCGGTCTTACAGACTTTACCTGGACTGCAGTTTGCATTCCACCCGGCGCGGTGGCAGGATTTACCCAGAATTCCCTGCCAGGAGTTGTTGCAATCAACGATCTGCTGACAAATGTCACGAATGCTCCCTCCACCGTCAATTATTTGATAACTCCTCATGCAAATGGTTGTGCCGGAACGGTAACTCCTCTAAACATCACTGTTAATCCCAATGCTCATGTCACTAATCCCGATCCGCCACCCCTATGTTCCCGTAATATTTTCTACATGGATCTCACCATGGATATTTCCGGTCCGGTCAATCCATATTTCGAATGGAGTGCTTCGTGTATCCCTGCCAACACTGTAACCGGTCTGCCAACAGGGGTAATTACAGGTTCGGTCATTACTGATTTCCTGGTCAATGTTACAAACAATCCTACAACCGTCACTTACCTGGTTACCCCATACGCCAATGGTTGTGCCGGTATTCAGCATACCTATAACTTTATATTAAATCCTTCTCCTGCACCGACAATTACCAGTGGCAGTGGAATCAGCGGGATATGCCAGTTCAATGCCGATACCTATTCAACCCAAACCGGCATGACGAATTATATATGGAGTGTCTCTTCCGGAGGAACTGTCCTGTCAGGCGGAACCACCACAAGTTCGTCGGTTACCGTCAGATGGGATCTTGCTGTTCCGCAACAGATAGCTGTGAACTACACCAATTCCAACGGCTGTGATGCACCCTCTCCAACTCTATTTGATGTTACCGTCAATCCTCCGCCTGTTTCAACCTTTACCGGCTCTACGACCGTCTGCCAGCTTCATCCCGACCCTTACCTCTATCACGCCAACAGTGGTCCTCCTTGTTCCTATTCCTGGTCCATCACCCCGCCTTCGGCAGGTTCCATCGACAATGCCACCGTTTCCCCGGCTTCCATCACCTGGAACATACCGGGGCCGGCAATCCTGCGTCTGGATGCTATCACCGGCTTTGGCTGCACCTCTTTCTCTTCACAAGCCATTACCATTAATCCAAGACCCAACGTCGCCATTACTCCCTGTTTCGACCTGGTGACAAGCCGCAGCGCCAAACGTTTTCTGCTC
>Ga0172373_10000429_pt1 | contig 69239 bp, 60 predicted proteins | sample Lak10m_2_FD_114546 | JGI IMG/M metagenome (GOLD analysis project Ga0172373, IMG submission 114546) | Freshwater microbial communities from Kabuno Bay, South-Kivu, Congo - kab_092012_10m | ecosystem: Environmental > Aquatic > Freshwater > Lake | place: Democratic Republic of the Congo...
ACCAGCTTTATGCCGGTACTCGTACCCCCGGCCCTGGACCTGACCCCAATAACCCAGTGTCAAGGTGTACTTTTCCACCTTAAGAAAGACCATTTTTTGTCTTGACACAGGGGTCCACCTCATTCCTTGTGGAAAGGGTTGCAGGGCTGGGCGTCGTATGGAAGCGATTTGTACTGGTTTTTAGGAGGGATAGGATGGAGAAACCATGGCACAAGTCTTACGTCAGAGGTGTTCCGACCACCATCAGTTTTGAGGACATTTCACTGCCCGAAGCCCTCCGGCGCTCTGTCTCAAAGTGGCCTGACCGGCCGGCTCTGGTTTTTCATGGCACAGAACTGACGTTTCGTGATTTCCAGCAAGCCGTGGCCAAGTTTGCCGGAGCCCTCCAGAGTCTAGGCGTTGAACGAGGGGACCGCGTATCGATTGTCTTGCCGAATCTGATTCAGACTGCGATAGCAGCCTATGGCGCCCTAGCCCTCGGGGCCACGGCGGTAATGCACCACCCTCGCGCTGGAAAGTTCGTGCTCAAGAATCAGTTCAACGATGCGGGATCCGAAGTTGTGGTCTGCCTTGACCTTCTCGTGCCCTCCGTCCTTGAACTGAGGAACGAAACCAAAGTGCGAAAAATGGTTTCCTGTCATATCTTGGATTACCTTCCGTTTGTGGCGAAAAAACTATTCCGTCTGGTAAAGGGTCAGATGCACCTGGACACTCCAAAAGCGGCCGACGTATTTGAATTTTTGGACATTCTTGAATCCGGCTCGGCACTCACCGGGACGCCAAAGGTCGATATGGATGATACAGCGTTTGTGCTGTTCACAAGTGCTACAACAGGGTTAGCCAAAGGAGCTGAACTCACCCACCGGAGCCTGTCTGTAAATGCTCAGCAGATTCACGCATGGTTCCCGTCATTTGTGGACGGGGGTGAAACCGTCGTTGGATGCCTTCCGTTCTTTCATGTATTCGGGTTGACCTGTGCACTGAATGTAGGGCTTTTCTACGGCTATACGGACGTGGTCGTGCCGCTGCCCGAACCCAAAAGCATTCTGGAGGCTGTCCGTGGTTATAACGTCACGTTTGTGGCAGCCTTACCATCATTCTACAATGCGGCGGTCGCCGAACGGAAACTGAAGAAATATAAGCTCGATTCCCTGAAAGGCTCTTTCTCGGGCGGCGCTCCATTGCCGTTGGAAACAATCCGTGCCTTCGAGAAGATCACCGGCGCCCAAATATGTGAGGGCTACGGGCTCACCGAATCCTCACCCGTCACGCATATCAATCCCTTCGGAGGAAAGACCAAGGTTGGCACAATCGGCCTCCCCGTGCCTTCGACAGACGCCAGAATTGTCGACCTGCATGACCCGACCAAGGAAATAACAAGTCCTGGCGTTCCCGGTGAACTCTGTATAAGGGGGCCCCAGATCATGAAGGGATACCTGAACCTCGCCGATCAAACCAGCGAAGCGATCAAAGAGGGATGGTTATATACCGGCGACATTGTGACGATGGACAGAGACGGCTATTTCAGCGTAGTTGACCGCAAGAAGGACACCGTTCTGGCTGAAGGGAAAACGGTCTATCCCAGGGAAGTGGAGGAGGTTCTCTTTTCGCACCCGAAGGTGACGGACGCTGGTGCCATAGGCATGCCGGATCCATCTACAGGTGTCATGCAAATCATTGCGTTTGTGGTGCTCGAAAAAGGTGAAAAAGCCACGGAACGTGAAATCGTAGGTTACTGCAAACAGAAGATGGAACAGTACAAGGTTCCCGCGAAAGTGGAATTCCTCGACGAGTTGCCGAGGAGCCCGGTGGGTAAGACACTTCGCAAGGAGTTGAGACGCCTCCACCGGGTGAAGATGTCCTCAGGACGGTGATCGCCACCCGGCGTACTATATCGGTTCTCGAACGCAATCGCGGATTGACTTCTGGGTGTCCCGCGCCTCGCGGGACTGGCTTGTCCAGCAGTGCGGTCTCATTTCGTGAAAACTTCCGAGAATCCCCATAACTCGCAATTACGGTGGTCCCCTTTCATCTGGCCGTCACCGGTCGCGTTTCACTTGACCGTTTGCGGTCGAGAAGAGCTGCCCGGTCGATCGCCCCTTGAGCCTGGGGCTCCTCGAATGACGGCTGTTGGGCTGCCTTCTCATTGCCCACGATGGTATCGATCGTCGCGGAAAGCTCCTGAATGTTGATTGGCTTGGAGACATATCCATCCATGCCTGCTGCCAGGCATTCCTCTTCGTCCCCCTTCATTGCACGGGCCGTCATTGCCACGATGGGGATGCGATTTCCCGATCCGGATTCACGATGCCTGATCTCTCGCGTTGCTTGTAGCCCGTCCATTTCAGGCATCTGAACATCCATGAAGATGAGATCAAAAGTCTCGTGAGCCCAAGCTTCCAGCGCCTGTTTCCCGTCAGCGGCCAGAGATACTGTGTGCCCCATCCTTTCAAGCGTCTTCATGGCCACCTTCTGGTTGATCGGGTTGTCCTCGGCCACGAGGATGTGAAGCCTCCGGCTGCTTTCGCCGATTGAACGCCGAGGCATGAGGGACCGTCGGTCGGGGAGGGCTGATGGCTTCTTCAGCACCTTGGAGATAGCGTACAGGAGATCCGATTGCTTTACCGGCTTCATCAAGCATCCCGCTAACGAGAGACTCACGCAGCGAGCCGCTTGCCCGTGTTCAAAGGCCGACGTGCACATGATCGTCGCCGGTGAAGGCATTTCCGGCTTAGCATTGACGCGCTCCACAAGGTCAAAACCGTCCATTTCGGGCATCATGCAATCAGTGATCATGATCGGGAAAGGCTTGCCTTGCGCGGACGCCAACTCCAAAGCCGCAAGTGCGGCCCAGCCGTTCTCGGCAAGGGTGGGCTCCATGCCCCAATACGAAAGCGTCCTGTCAAGGATCTGTCTGTTGGTCGCATTGTCGTCTACCACAAGCACTCGCACGCCCCGGAGGATGGCAGTTTCCTCCAAAGCAGCGACGCTTTGCGCGTTCGGCTGATACCGAAGACGAACAGTAAAGTGAAACGTGCTGCCCTTGCCCATTTCACTTTCGAGCCACACTTCTCCGCCCATCATCTGAACGAGCTTGCGAGACAGTGAAAGACCCAGGCCTGTTCCGCCGTACTTTCTCGTAGTGGAAGCATCCGCCTGCTCAAAAGCGCCGAAGATCTTCTCCCGCTTCTCGGAAGGGACGCCTATCCCGGTGTCGGCGACCGAAAAGCGCAGAAGAACGTCTTCTTCCGTTCCGGATGCTTGGTCGACGCTGACATGGATTTGTCCCACATGGGTAAACTTGATGGCGTTACCGATCAGGTTGACGAGCACCTGCCTCAAGCGCCCGGGGTCGCCGATGAACGCGTCGGGCATGTGCGGCGGGATGTCATAGAGAAGTTCCAGCCCTTTCCTGTTAGCCTGCACCGAAAGACCGGTCATGGTGTCCGCCATGGCGGCCCGCAGGCTGAAATCATTGCTCAGCAGTTCGAGCTTTCCCGCTTCTATCTTGGAGAAATCCAAGATGTCGTTGATAAGGTTGAGCAGCGAATCTGCCGAGGTCTTGACGGCCTCGAGGAAATCACGTTGTTCGGTGGTAAGCTCGGTGTTCAAGGCCAACTCGGTCATTCCCACAATGCCATTCATTGGCGTGCGGATTTCGTGGCTCATATTGGCCAGGAACTCACTCTTCATGCGGTTGGCCTGCTCGGCTGCTTCGCGGGCTCTGATGAGGGCCTCTTCCGCTTGCTTGCGTTCGGTGATGTCGTGAACAAGCACAGCAAAGCACTCCCGGCCCCTATATTCAAGAGGTGTGCCGGCAACGTCCGCAATCAGCAACGTGCCGTCTTTCTTGCGGAATCCCCATTCAGCGACTGCCATCCGTTCGCGATAGGACAGAGCGTGACCGTTCTTGTCGTGAGCCTCTTGTTCAGCGGCAACAATCGAATCTGCAGGCAGGGACTCAAGCTCATCGCGCGAATACCCTAGCCAGCCTAGAGTGAATTCATTGCAGTCGACTATCTGACGCGTATCCACATCTATCAAGTAGATTGGCACGGGCGCTGTTTCAAATATCGCACGAAAATTGCGTTCCGATTGGGTGACCCTTTCCAGAGCGCCCTCAAATTCTGCGTTTGCCTCCATTAGCAGGCTGGTGAGAACGTCTGCCTTGCGGTTCGAGGTTTCCAACAAAGCCTCGAGTTCCTGAATCTTCTGTTCACACGTCTCGAGGTTGTTCATCATCTATTCCGATCACCGATACCGTCGCGGTCTCGTTGTGCAACATGCTTGGCCCGGCGTGACGCACGGGGCAGTATTCTCCGTACGTATAGAATCCCAACATGGGAATATTCGCGCCGAGAACTTGTCGCATCTCTTCGAGTTCGAGGCTGGTGCGAGTGCCCAACACGATCTTGCGAGCCATGCACGAGTATACGAAGGCTATGACAGGCACAGCTGGACCAACATCTTTCAAGGCCAGATGCGCAGCTTGCTGCGCTCCTTGCAGAATTGAACCTTGATCTCCGCAGGTTAAGCGAATCGAGGCGCCTTGCGGAACCTCTCCGGCGAAGGAGATGGAACCGTCTGCAGGGTTGACGCTCATCGGGGCGCGAAGAAGCCAGTAATCGGCTTCACCGGTCCGGCCTGATTCGTCCATCAGCCCGAAAGGGTATTCAACCCCCACAGCGGGCAATTTGTCCGCGTGTTTTCCAAGAAACCGCCTGTAGACTTCCAGGGCGGACTTCCCGTCCAATTCGAAGACTACGTTTCCTTCGGAGCGAGTAACCTTCTTGGTGAGCCCCACAGGCAGCCAGCCGCTTCTGACACCAGTGCCGACCGCGAAGTTGCCCGAAAATGCTATGCCCACCACGGAATCCGATAGGAGCTTCCTTCCATGAAACTGCCAGGTCTTGATAAATTGTCCCGCGTCACCTGCTGCCCCGCCTGCAATGGGAATATCGGGCGGCAACACGGAATTTAGCCCACGCAGAATCGCGGAGCCGTTTCCCGTAAGACCGTCCGAGAAGACCTGGACATATCGCGTGGAGGACGGGAGCATTTCGCCGAGTTTCTTACCGCTCTCTTCAGAGAGAGGGCCAAGACCCTCCACCGAAGCGGTATAGAAACCGATCTGATCGGTCGCTATTCCGCCAAGCACTACAGAACCGACGCTCAAACCGGAAGTCGATATCTCGCCGTCGGTTGTGCATCCCACGAGGGCAGCATTGCCTACGGCGTCATTGACGCCTTGAAGGAACTCATCGAGGCCTTCTCCTGGCGAGGAAAAGAGCCAACATGCATCGGGCGTCCGGCCCAGTTTTTCAATCAAGCTCTTCCCGAGGTCTTGCCCGAGGCCCCTGCAAAGAGTATCCTTAGCTGTCACAGTGGCTGTCTTGAACATCAGGCTTACCTCCTCTGGAGCGAGCCCATTATCCTGTATTATGGCCTAGTTTCTTGCAATATGTTAATCATTCGGATTCCGGGGGGCAACGCGGGCGCCTCCAGAGAGCTTCGCGGCCAAGAGAGCGTCAACGTCATTTAACGACACCCTTTGGTATTCTGTTGTAACTGGTGGCAGTCCCAATGCAGCGAAGCAATCTCCCACGGTTGACAAGAGGAGATTGCTTCGTCGTTTCACTCCTCGCAATGACACGGTTGGCCGGGCGAGCCCGCAGGAAACTGAAAAGATACGGACGTATAGCGGTTGTCAAAAACAATGTCCGTTTGTCCCTGAGAGAGGTAATACCGATGCGTTCTCACTGCGACGAGTTTCTGAGAAAAGAACTTGACAGGTGAAAGGAGGGTGCTACTATATTGATCGGTGTATATATTGAAACACCTGAACTAAATCCAGGCCCTCGCTTGCGCAGAAAGAGCCCGGCGCAGGTGTTGCTGTTAAGGCCGGTCCGGGTCTTGGTGTGCTGCAAACAGTCCTAGGCCGACCGCATCTTTAATTCTCAATAATGTCAGGAAGCCAGCGTGCCCAACCGACCTCAAAGTACGAGCCCAGCCAGAAAACGCAAAGAGCCCGTCAGGACGAGCAGAGAGGAAATCCAGGAAAAGGCGATAGAGTTGTTCATGCAAAAGGGCTACCACGGCATGTCAACGACCGACCTCTGCCAAGCCCTCGGAATATCAAAACCTACGCTATACTGGTATTTCAAGGACAAGGAAGATATTCTCTTCTCGGTTCATAAGGATCGACTGGAGAGCCGAGTTCAACCCATTCTGGCTCGGATGAAAGAGACGAAGGACCCGCTGGTCAGACTCCGTATTTATATTCACGATTATACCAAAGCCGTATGCTTGTATCCGGATACACGGGTGCTGATCAACGAAACTGCCTATCTCGCGCCTGAGCACTCAGAATGGGTGCACAGACTGTGGGCGGATCTCCTCGACCTGCTTCGTGGAACACTTCACGAGCTGAAACAGGACGGCAAGATAAACGAGATTGACGAACTTTTTGCCGCGTTCAGCCTGATCGGCATGGTCATGTGGACCTTCACATGGTTTGACCATACCAGGCCGGAAGCCATCACACGGTTGATCGACACGATTGAGGAGGTCTTCTTCGCTGGGCTGTTGAAACCCGGCGTCTCGTGGCGAACCAGCGAACTGGGCGGCGGGAAGAAATCGCAGACTGGGACCGGCGGACGTTCTCGGATTGAAGAGACCGGAACGGCGGCCACGACCGTGTCAGTGAGAAGGCGAAAGAAACAGACCACCTGATCGCAGGGACGGTGGAGCACCGAAATGCGGCGGACATGGAGCGGTGGCCTGGGAGATCGATTCAGAAATACGTTTACGTTGTCGTCAACGGCAGCCTTGGGTAGGGGCGGGTCTCAGACCCGCCCCTACTACGAGGCAAATCGCGTTGCTCAATGCCTCGCTCTCCCAAGATATTCGTGGGAAGGTACTTACGAATCGATCTACTAGTCGACCGGCGTTCTTCTTTGTCCGGAAACTATACCGACCTTTATATATATGGTCCAGTCACACGAACCGTAGCGTAGAGAGACCGTCTCAAAAGTCGAACCAGGAGGTAAAGTATGATGAGGTTGACGAACAGAGTGGCGATTGTAACAGGTGGAGGACAAGGTATAGGCAAGGCCATAGCCCTCGCGTTTGCGGCGGAAGGCGCGAAAGTGGTCGTGGCATCACGGACCCTTCCCAAACTGGAAGAAACTGTACGAGAGATCAAAGCTAAAGAGGGCGAGGCCGTTGCCATCCAGGCAGATGTTACCAAAGAAAAAGAGGTCGAACGTTTGATGGGTGAGGCAGTAAGCGCCTTTGGCAAGATTGATATTCTCGTCAACAATAGTGGTATCGGAGGGCCTACGTCTAATGTTGTCGACATGGATCTTGAAAAATGGAATGAAGTTATCTCTTTAGACCTAACAGGGAGTATGCTCTGCTGCAAGCATGCATTGAAGTACATGATACCTCGACGGAGTGGCAACATTGTCAACATAGGGGCTGAAGGCGGCAGATCGGGCGATGGAAGATCGGGATACCCTATGCGGACACCCTATTGCTGCGCCAAGATGGGGCTAATCGGCCTGACAGAGAGCCTTTCCCAAGAGGTAGGGCAGTACAATATTCGTGTGAATGCGGTCAGTCCCGCAGCAGTCCGCGGCGAGCGTATCATCAGCGTCGTTCAAGGCAGGGCGGCTGCGACTGGAGTCTCCTTCGAAGAACTCATGGCCAAGATAGCCAAGGATTACTCTCTCGGACGCATGGCGGAGGAACAGGAAGTGGCGGCAGTGGCCGTATTCCTGGCGTCTGATGAGTCGAGGATTATTACCGGACAAACCATAGCCGCCCATTGCGGAGTGCACATCAACTTTTAAGCTGAGTATGGGAATGGGCAAGGAGGTGCGAATGGCGGTCATAGAATATACAAAAGAAGGAAAGATTGCGGTCTTCAAGATCAATCGGCCTGAAAAGATGGGGGTGCTGAACGTAGAGGGTATGCAGCAATTTACTGATGCGCTTTACGATTTCCGTGATGACGATAACCTCTGGGTAGGTATTATCGCGAGCACCGGTGAAAAGGTCTTCAGCGCCGGAGTGGACATCAAAGACTTCCTGCCTCTTGTCAAGAGAACAGTTGACAAGAAGTGGCAAAGGCCGACGGCGATCATGCGAGGCATTGACCTTTGGAAGCCTATCATTGCTGCGTGCAATGGCCTAACCATAGGCGGAGGACTCGAAATGGCCCTGGCTTGCGATATCATGATCGCCTCTGAGGACGCAGTGTTTGGCCTGCCTGAAGTAAGAGTGGGCATCTGTCCGGGAGGGGGCGGCACGGCAAGACTTCCCCGAATCATACCAAGGCGCCTCGCCGCGGAAATGCTCTTTACCGGCAAGACTATAGATGCTCAGGAAGCGTACCGAATAGGGCTGGTCAACAAGATAGTGCCATTAGACCAGCTTATGGCCGAGGCAAAAAAGATGGCAGAGCAAATCTGTGAAGCATCACCCCTTGGAGTAAGGTGTGCCAAAGAATTGCTTGTGAGGGGTATGGGACTGAGCCTCGATGAGGCACTGCGGCTTGAGGATGACGTCCAGACCTATATTCTGAACACGGAAGATTGTGCTGAAGGTTTTTCCGCTTTTGCCGAAAAGAGAAAGCCCGAGTGGAAAGGAAAGTAAGAGATTAAGGCGAGAATGGATGCCAAGAAGGGGAAGCGCGATGTCGGCGATCGGCAGACTAAGTGCACCATGGCGGAAACACGGTGACGTATTCTGGATGAGGGGATTGCTTCGCTTCGCTCGCAATGACACATCCGAACTTGTCATTGCGAGGAGCGGAGCGACGAAGCAATCTCCAACGGCAAAAAGCGTAACCGACGTAAGGAAATCGTGCACTAAGATAGATCTTTTCGCCCACGGTTGACACAGAGTGTCGGAGAACTCATACGGCTGAGAAAGGGGATGATATGTCAAAGAAATTTGTGTTGAGGGAACTATCGCGTTACAGCACAGGAATCTACGCTGACGTCATTTACAGAAACGCCCTTATATATAGCGACGAAATAGCCCACAAGTGCGGTGAGGAATCGGTCACTTTTGCACAGTTCAATGACCGCGTAAACGCCTTGATACATGCCCTTGTATCAATGGGAATGAAAAAGGGTGATGTACTGGGCGTCCTCTCGTGGAACTGTATCGAATACCCCGACGCATACGGTGCTGCCATGAAGTTCGGGTTCATCTCATCCCCTTTCAATCCTCGACTAAAGGACGATGAGCTTGTTTACCTTATCAACTATTCCGAGTGCAGCACCCTCTTTGTCGGTCCGGACCTTGCCGACGTTGTCAATCGACTACGACCGCGCCTACCGAAGGCTAAGAATTTCATCTCCTTCGGAACCGCCGAGATTCCGGGAATGATCTCCCATCGCAAGCTGCTCGATACCTTTCCAAAGACCGAACCGAACGTGGAAGCCCAGGAAGAGGACCCGGTCTTTCTGTTTTATACGAGCGGCACCACCGGCGTCCCTCGCGGGGCACTTTACACCTTCGAACGTGCCATGGACGACACGAGACGCTTCGCCGTCGCTCTATCGCTTGAGCAAGGTGATAAGCACATCCAGATTATGCCCTTCTTTCATATAGGCGGCACAAAAAACTTTTGGGGGTATTTCTTTGTCGGCGGCACCAATGTGATTATGCCCCAGGTTTCTTTCGATCCGGCAGCAACGCTCCAAGCCATCCAGGATGAAACTGCCACCGACATCCACATTGTGGCTACACATCTCGCCGCCTTTCTGGCTTTGCCGGATGTGGATAAATATGACCTTTCAAGTTTGAAACGCATGTTCTACGCTGCATCACCGATGCCCGTGGAACTCCTGAAGCGTGGCATGGAGAAATGGGGCCCTATATTCCTCCAGTTTTATGGCACAACCGAAACTGGACCAAATGCAACCATGCTGTCGAGAAAGCAACACGATGTGATAAACAAGCCATCAGAAGAACAAGGGATTCTCGGATCGTGCGGCTTTCCCCATATTGGCGTCCATGTGCGGATCGTCGATGCGAACGACGAAGACGTTGAACCCGGCGTGCCCGGAGAGCTCCTCGTGCAAAGTAAGGGTATCCCGAAGGGATGGTGGAATAGACCTGAGGAGAGCGCGATAACCTTTGCGAACGGATGGGTGCATACGGGCGATGTGGCACGCTATGACGAGAAGGGCTACATTTACATCGTGGATAGAAAGAGAGATATGATCTGTTCCGGTGGTGAGAATATCTATCCCCGAGAAATCGAAGAAGTCTTGTACCAGCATCCCGCAGTGCAGGAAGCGGCCGTGTTCGGTATTCCCGACGACTACTGGGTGGAGAAGGTACATGCAGCAATTGTGCTCAAGAAGGGAACAACCACCACCGACCACGAGATCGTTGAATTCTGTAAATCAAAACTGGCGCGTTACAAGGCTCCCAAGTCAGTGGAGTTCTGCGTTGAGCTTCCCAAGACACCCTCCGGAAAGATACTGAAGCGGGAGCTACGGGATAAGTGGTACGAGGGCAAGGAAAGGAAAGTATGAATGTTGCCTTCATGAGCGATGCGGGCATGCCCGTGCAAGTCTGATCGGAATCGGTCTTTTGGTTCACGGCGTACAACAAAGTATGAATCGACCGCTTTTGCGCGGTTTAATAAGAGAATTCGGTGGAAACCCAAGAACAGACCGGAAGGCATTCGGCATTGAATCGTAAACCTCCTCTGCAATTCAGGAAGCGACATATTGTGGCCCGAGTGAATGTCGCTGAATTCGGAAAGAGATGTGCATTCAAAGGAGGGACATCGTGACGGAATCCATCCTGAATCACAAGAAACTACTCATTGTCGATGACGAGGCAGACGTTTTGGCGATTGTGGAGGAAGAGATTGCTCAGTGCTGTCCTGACTCCACTATCGACAAGGCCAGTAGTTACGCGGATGCCGTTGAATTGCTGAAATGCAATGATTACGACCTCGTCATACTCGACATCATGGGTGTACGCGGCTTCGATCTTCTCGAAATCGCTGTCAAACGTGAGTTCAAAGTCGCGATGCTCACAGCCCACGCTCTGACGCCTGTGGCCCTGAAGAAGTGTCACGATATGGGTGCAAATGCTTATCTTCCCAAGGACAAACTCGGTGAGCTTGTTCCTTTTCTCGAAGACGTCCTCCAGAATGATCGTGAATCAGGATGGAAGAAAGTCTTGGAGAAGCTTGAAGGCTATTTCAACGAAGCGTGGGGACCCGATTGGTGGGACAAGTCGTGGTATTGAATGAACGGGTCATCTAATCTTAATGCGCGATCAAATACGCTACGATCTCGGATAAGTACTGGTGGGACAGGCATCTTGCCTGTTCGAACATGACAGGCAAGATGCCTGTCCCACCAAAACAAGGATGTCTCTTTTTTGAAAGCGCATCGGTATAAGTCCTTCCATTAACGTGACTCTGATATGCCCGGCAACCAGAGCGCGATCTGAGGAAACAATCCGATTAGAATCATTGCCGTCAAACTACAGAGAATAAACGGAATAGCCGCTCTATAGACATCTCCCATGGTCGTGTCTTTCGGGGCCACGGACTTCATAACAAAAAGACTGAGGCCGAATGGCGGAGATATGCCGGCAATTTCTATGTTTATGAGATAGATGATCGCGAACCAGACATCGCTATAGCCCAATTCTCTTACCACAGGCACAAAGATCGGCAGCGTGATCATCATGATGGATACCACATCCATAAGGCAACCCAGTAAGACTATGATTATTTGCATAGCAATAAGAACGACTACGGGATGGACAGGTAACTTGGTGGCAAATTCGGCCAATCCTGCGCTGGCTCCCGTAAATGCGAGTACTTGGCTGAATGCCTGCGCTCCTCCCATAATCAAAAGGATCATGCCCGTTACGTTGAGTGAAGAAAGAGTCGCTTTCCTTATTATTGTCCAATTGAGCCTTTTGTAACAGGCCGCGAGGATGCACGTGCCGATGGCGCCGCAGGCAGCGGCCTCTGAAGGACCGGCTATGCCGAGGAACATTACTCCGATTACCGCGAATACAATAAAACCTTGAGGCAGCACATACTTAACCGTCTCAGCCAGCTTCTCCGCAAGGGGTGTCTTCTTGACATCGTACACGGGAGCAAGCTCTGGTTGCAGAGTGCACCTTGTGATGATATATGCTGCCATAAGCGCGGCAACCAGCATGCCGGGAAAGATGATGCCGATCAGAATCCTGCTGATAGATATCTCGCCGATGGCGCCGCACAGAACGGCCAAGGCGCTTGGCGGTATCAGCATGGCAAGACCGCCGCATCCCATGATGGGCCCCAGGCTCATAGGCTTCTTGTAGCCCTGGGCTTCCATTTCAGGAACCAGGGTGGAACCCAGCATGGCCACGCTGGCAATACTCGTTCCTGTCAGAGTGGACAGCAATGTGCCCGCAGCCACAGCGAGCAAAGCAAGCCTGCCCGGCAACCTGCCCATCCACTTGCCTATTACATCTATCAACGTCGGAGCGATTCCAGATTGAAACATAATGTCGCCCATCAGGATAAACAAGGGGATAGGGAGCAGAATAAAACTATTGAGGCTGGCATACACGGAGTCGATAAGGTTCTCCAGACCCAGAACGCCCCCGAAGAAGAAATACATGCCGAATATGTTTATGAGAAAGAAGCAGAGGACAATCGGCATTCCCGTCAACATAAGAACAAGCAAGATGCCAAATATGATCAGGAGCCATAACTGCCATTCCATAATTGAGTACTCTCCTCAACCACTAAAATGCGGAGCCGACGTTTTGCGGCATTGGTACTCGCTCGCTCTTTTTACTTTTCCACTTGTTGAAATCCGTGCATGCTTTTATGAAAAACTGTATAGCAAACATGAGGCTACCAACAAATATAATGCCGATCAAAGGCGCTTTGGGCAGCATCAACATGGTTGGCGTCTTGCTTCCTATCGAGTTGACCGCAGTCATGAGGCCCGCCGCTGCCACAATAAGCATCACCACCACGCCGATCAGTGAGCTGATGAAGCTCGTGATGGCTTGAGAAACAGGATTGAGGCGTTCTACCACGAGATCCATTTTCACGTGGCCCTCGTTCCTCAAAACCCAAGCTGCAACCATGAACGGTATCCAGAGAATCAAGAGGCTCGATATTTCCGTTGCCCATGTTGTCGGGTGGCCCAGGTACCTCGCAAAAACCTCAATATTGACGATGATCATCTGACCCCATAGAAGAATGCCGGCCAATGCCACAAAGACATCAACTACAAGGTCCCATATTCGTACAAGTCCTTGTATAACCCGCATTTTCTACCCCACATTTCCGGTTGACGGCCTGTCTCGCGCATGAGACTAAGATGGATTCCCTCTAGAAGATTCTCTCTCCATAGCGCATCCTCAAGCCGCACTCAACAAGATTTATCCACAGATTACGCAGATGGACACAGATATTTCTCTCAGTTCTTCTTTATCTGCGTAATCTGCGCCATCTGCGGATAGCTCTTCTGAAATCTTGGCGACAAGCCAAGAAGTCAAGGAATAGTAGTACAAAGAGTCAATCGTCTTCATGAACTACTTCACTGTGAGCAGCTGTTTCATTTTGGGAATAATATCGCCGGGCTGCCTTTCCTGGGCATATTTCCAGGCGCCCTCGGTTGAGGCAGTGACAAACCACTTGGCTACGTCAGGAGAAAGATTAATGACTTCCGCCCCGGCCTCACTGAACTTCTTTATGATGAGATTACGCTGCTCAAGTTCGTAGGCAGCGTATTTCGTCTCGAACGCAGCCATTTCGTCTATCATCATCTTCTGCAGATCGGCAGGTATCTTGTTCCATTTGCCCAAATTGACGGTAAGCGCCACCGAACTCCGCCAGAAACCCGGCTGAACGACGTATTTGCTCACGCTCTGGAGACCGTAAGCCATGGCAATATATACGGAAGTGACCAACCCGTCCACAACGCCGCGCTCCATGGCAGTATTGTAGTCGGTGATCTGAAGCGTTGTCGGGACACTGCCCAATTCCTTGTACTGGCCATGGAAGGAAGTAGTGCCGCCAAGTCTCAGGCCCTTGAAGTCAGCCTGTTTTGCCACAGGTTTGTTAAGAAACATAACAAAGTAACCGGGCTCAGTAGCCTCGCCCCGGCCCAAATAGAACAGGCCTTGTTTCTTGTAGAGTTCACCTATGGCTTCATAGACACCGTTCTTTCGCTCTTCGGCTGCGGTAAACGGCGACATGTGAGTCACGCCGATGCCGGGTACGATGTCCTCAAACAGTGCGTTGGGTATCGCAGCCATGTCGATCGCACCGATCTTGACCGCTTTGCCCAGGTTCGGAGGCGGAACGACCTCGGGGCCTCCTTTGACATTGATGACCAGTCTGCCATTACTGAGCTTATTGATTTTCTCCAAGAGTTCATTCTTTATGTATTGAAATTCAACTGTATTAGCTGCGGGTGCAAAACACACATAATTCAGTGTAATCGCCTTGTCGGCTTGGGCACCGGCAAACACAGGCGCCATGATCAAAGCACATGCCAGCATTAGTCCGAAGACCGTTGAGACCAGCGTTCCCTTCTTCTTCATCTTGACCTCCTGTTTATTTTTAGATGCCAAAGCTTTGGTGCAGCCACAAGGCATTCTTGATCGGAGAATCCAGTGCCATCAGGTGATGGCCACAGCCCTCACCCACGATCCGCCGGCTCGAGGAACTTTGATGGGGAAGACTGCCACCTTGAATCCGTAAGGATCGGGTATCTTGTCCAGGTTCGTCAGGTTTTCTATGTGGCAGTATTCTTTTTCCTTTCCTGCGTAATGGGCTTCCCAGACTTTGCCCTTTATGCCCTGTTTCAGCTCGCTGACCATCACATCGAAGGGTCTGTCCCAGCCCCACGCATCGATGCCCATCACTCTGATCCCTTTGTCTATGAGCCAAAGAGTAGATTCGCGAGTTGCCCCCGGGCTGGCCTGCATGTAATTAGGTTGCCCATAGTATTTTGATGCCCCTGTCATGAAGAGCACGATGTCGAAAGGATTCAGATTATATTTGATCTTTTTCAAGGCATCTTCTACGTCAGCGACGTTGATTGCTTCTCCGGCTTTCTTATGCGTAAAATCAAGAACCACGCCGTCGCCGTAACACCACTCAAGGGGTATCTCGTCGATTGTCTTGGCAGGTTTGCCTTCGGACATCGGTCCGTAATGGTAGGGGGCGTCGAGATGAGTGCCGCTGTGCGTCGTGAGGGTCACATTTTCAACTGCGGCAAAACGGCCGTCAGGCAAGTCCTCCGGGGTGAGCCCGAAGAAGGGGCCGTGAATCCGGGCTCCATCTTCGTGAGACAGGTACTCGATTTCCACTTTCAGCATCGATCCGGGAGGGGTTTGCAGAATCGGTACACTGAGATCGATGATGTTGAACTTTCGAGAATGATCGTCCACGGTGTCCTCCCGTTTATGGAATATACCGACTGGTGTATACATAGCATCGCACGAAAACGCGAGTCAAGTATTTTTTTGGGGATAGGAGTAACGATTCGGTTCCGTGGCGGGAAGGCTACCGGATTTGGTGATCCGTTGGTTTGGACGCAGTCTTCGCCCGAAGGGCATAATATCAATGCGCTTCCAAACAAGTGAAATGGCGGGCACGGAGGCCCGCCGCCACCAAATAATGGTGGGGCCGGCGTCCCTGCCGGCCCTATTCAAATTACTTGTTTGCGAATCGTGCGCTCGTGCTGCCCATCTCCGAGGCGGAGCCACGGAGTGTTGACCGAAGCCGACGACTTTCATGATTCGTTGTGCCCAAGAAACGGGGCATGGACGTTGGTATCAATCAGGACATCTTCTCACGTAACCCCGTAATCCCGCCCTGTGATCTCGGAAGCGCAGATCAAACCCGCGGCACATGCACAATCCATGGCTACTCCATATCCTCGGACCGTGTCGCCGGCAAAGAAGAGTCCTTCGACGCCGGGCGCCTTGACCGGAGATTTCAGGGTTCCCGCCTGATTGATGTCTTTAGCCACACCCTCCAGGCGCCAACTTATGGGAAAGAGCGCCCAGTCCATGGAATCGCGAAAACCTGGGTATCTGCGTTCAAGATAATCAAGAATGCTGTCACAGGCCCACTCCATGAGACGTCTATCTTTCGCCTCCTCCTGTGTGACGGGAGCGTACGCGGTCAGCAAATGCTTACCCTCGGGCGCGCACAAGGGATCCGACTGAGATTGGATGTTCCAACACATATACACATCGTGGCTGAGGCCATTACTTTTGGGGATCACCAGTGTGTCCTTAACACCCTTGTCCCACTGCCCTTCCGGCAGCACCAATTCGTGAAGGCCGAAATAGGGCACTATGGAGCCGAATCCCCGCAATTTTTCGGTTCTTTCCACCCAATCCCGTGGAAACGCCTCACGGGGAGCGTGTTGAAACGTGTCCTGGGTCGGTATGTTGCTGACCACCACCGGGGAGCGCATGGTCATCGTCTCGTGGTCTCTTTCCGCCACCACGCCTTGCACCTTTCCCGATGAAATCACGATTTCATTGACACGCGTTTTCAGGAGCAGCTTTCCCCCCATGGCCGTGAATCGATTCGCCACTGAATCCATCCAGCGCTGAATACCCCCCTTCACGAAACCGGACGGCCACTTGGCAATTCCCTTTGAGAAGCGGGGATTAAGAATATCACCCATGTAGCGCCAAATGTCGCCGATGGAAATCTCCTCGGGATCATTTATGGTCGTGATAAGCGTCGAAACCGCGTGGACCATCTCGCACAGAACGCGATTGCCGGCGATTCCCTTTTGTCTGCACCATTCCGCGACAGAGACCCGCTCAAATCTGTCGTAGTCTTCACCTGTCATCGAGAGTGGAGCAAGGTAGAACTCCAGGAACGGAATGCCGCTCTCCTTCACTATGGCCTTGATCTTCGGGTCCAGCTTGCCTGCATGGAAGTCCAGGTACCACTCGTCGTCTATGTAGGTAGAGTTCACGTTCCCCACGAATTCTACCCCGGCCGGCTCGCCTGATCCGATGATCCGATCGAGGTCGTAGAAATATCCGCGGCCGTTCAAAGCAACCCCATGATATCCGACGTCGAGCTGGTAACCTTCCAGAAGCCGAAGACGGCAGATTTCTTCGAACAACGGATTTGCTTTGCCCAGCCACGTGTATTGCCTGCCCAAAGCTGTTCGGTACCACTCCTCTCCCTCGTCCATAATCTCTTCCCCACGGAAGGTCATGGCTCGCCCACCGACTCTGTCGGCCTGCTCAACCAGGCACACTTTCCAGTCCTCATGAGCCAACAATGACGCCACCGTGAGGCCGCCGACTCCCGCGCCAATCACGATCGCGTCGAAACGATCCGTTTCGGAATCCATTTGCACCTTTGCCTTTCGGGCTCAGTCAGGATGCAATGCCCTGTGTCTCGCTAAGCCCAGCATATGCAGGAGTTGCCAAAAAATAACGTCCCTATGCCTGGCAGACGGGCGATCTAAAAGGAGCTCGTCGTTCCCGCGAAGGCGGGAACCCAGAAAAGAAACTGGATTCCTGCCTTCGCAGGAATGACGGAAGTTCAACACACTAACCAGACAAGAATGTTGGCGATCCCTATAATCGTCAATCCAGGTACATCGCTTCGTGGAAGGTCTCTCCCTGTACCGTGTCTTTTGCACCGTCCACATTGATGGAGGCTCTATACGCGGCCAGAAATCTGTAATAGTGAAAGAATCGGTCGCCTCGCGGGAGTGCCAGCGTCTCGACGATACTCTTGGTGACAAGCTCACAATCGACTTCGACTCCGGGCCCATTACAACCGATCGTCAAGCGCGTCGGCATATCGAATCCATACCTGTCGTCTACTTTGGACTCCTGTACAGCGAGAGTCATTTTGTCGGTGCTCACTATGATCTTCCGGCCCTCGGCCAGCATGAACGGTGAGACAACCGGCCGACCCTGTTCTCTGGGAATCACCCAACCGTATATCAGTGTATAGGTGGGATCAAAGAGACGCCCCCAGTACCATCCTCGGAAAGGCTTCTCCATTGGGCCGTTGCCATAGTTGTGATCGTGGTACGCCAGTCCCTTGACATCCATGGTATGGCCGTCCAGTTTGAGGGTCCCCTCGACCTCCCCGCGGGGCACGGCCACAATCCATCCAGTTTCCAAGCTTCTTTGGGGGTCGGACCACAGCACGCCCGATCCCGCCTTCCACGGCGGGACCTCATTCCGGATGGTCACGTCGATGCCCATGTCCTTCATATCTAGATTGAGGTGATACCCGTCTCCTGTGTCTTCGGCCCAAAGCTCACCCATCCTCACAAGACATCGATCCCGGGCCGCATAGTTCTGCTGCCCCGGCCGGACGGCCCACAGCTTGGCCTTCGGCGGTGCGTCCGGAGGATAAACGAACAGCTGCATCGTCGGGACGTGAGGCATCATCATCATATTGTGATAGTGGAGGGTCGCGACGGCTTTGTAGCCATTGTTGAAGCTGAAATCGAAATACCACCACTCCCACTGGTCATTTGAATCCTCTATGTGCACGCCGTCATCTCGCGGCTCGTAGGTGTTCGCCTCTCGATCCCATCCCCGCTCTCCATGGAAAAGCGCTAAATAGTTTTGATCAACTTCAGTCATGGCACCGTTTGTCCTCCACTTTCATCGACGCAGCGAATTCTGACGGCGAACTCAGCCGCGATACATCGAGTCGATAAGAGTCTTGTACTTTTCGTTTATATAACGGCGTTTCAGCTTCATGGTTGCCGTCAGCTCACCGTCTTCCGACGTCAGCTTGATGTCGAGAAGTCTGAATTTCTTGATCTGTTCCACACGTGCGAGCCTGTTGTTCACTTTTTCAATTTCATCCTGGACCAGTTTCACTATCTCTCCGGCCTCGGTAAGGCTCTTGTACGTTGTAAACGGAATGCGTTCATCCTGCGCGTACTTCATGACGTTTTCTTCATCCAGCATGATGAGCGCGGATAAGTACTTCCGCGCGTCACCGATCACCACCGCGTCACTTATGTAAGGGCTGAACTTTAGTTCATTTTCGATATGCTGTGGCGTTATGTTTTTGCCGCCCGAGGTTATAATGATATCTTTCTTTCTGTCGGTTATTCTCAAGTTGCCCTGTGCGTCAAACTCCCCGATGTCACCCGAATGCATCCATCCGTCGATTACGGTTTCCGCCGTCAGTTCCGGGTTCTTAAAGTAACCCTGGAATACGTTCGGGCCTTTCACCAGGATCTCTCCATCGTCGGCGATTTTGACTTGAATGCCGGGTATGGGCTTTCCCACCGTACCGATGGCGATGTCGTCACCCATGTGGATGGTCGTGGGTCCGCAATCTTCCGTCTGTCCGTACACTTCACGAAGCTCAATCCCCATCCCATGAAAGAACTTGAGTATTTCCGGTGAGACTGGCGCGCCGCCCGACACAAGGACTCGAGCATGGTCCATGCCGAGGCTTCTTCGGATGTTTCGAAAGACCAGCCAGTCTGCGCTCGCGTGACGGAGCCTCAGCCAGAGAGGCACAGGTCGATGTTCGAGGCGAAGTTCGGCTACCTGGTTTCCCAACTTCGCGGCCCAATGGAAGACCGTCCGCGCGATCCAGATAGCATCCTTCATAGCGAGAAAGACACGTGAATAGAACTTTTCCCAAATCCTTGGAACCGCAAAAAATATGGTCGGCTGTACTTCTCTAATGTCTTCGGGAACGGTTTCCATGTTCTCCGCGAAATTCACGGTGGCCCCGCAAACCAGAGGTCCGAACAAGGACACATTACGTTCCGCGATATGTGCAAGAGGCAGGAAAGAAAGGAATTCGTCGGTCTCGTTCGTGTTCCATAAACGAGTGAGAACCCTATTGGTCCAAACGACATTGGCGTGAGACAGCATCGCTGCCTTTGGCATACCTGTTGTGCCGGAAGTATAGATGAATATCGCGATGTCATCCGGCCTAACGTTTCGGACCAGTTCATCGTAGAAATCGGGATGATCCTGCTCACAGGTCTTGCCCAGTTCCAAGAGGGCCTCGAAGGAGATCACGCGGTCATCTCTGAAATTCCTCAGTCCTTCCATGTCAAAGACGACCACCCTGTGCAAGTTGGAGAGTTCGTCCCAAACCTCCAGGACTTTGTCCAACTGCTCTTCGTCCTGCACACAGAGTATCCGCGATTCCGAGTGCTGCACAATGTACTTCACCTCGAAAGGTGAGTTCGTTGTATAGATCCCGACAGTTGTCCCGCCCGCGCACTGGCAACCGATGTCCGCGGTAAACCATGCGGGGTTGTTTTCGCTGATTATAGAAATGCGCCCTCCCTTTTTCAGACCCAAGGCAACCAGTCCGAGGCAGGCCCATCGCACATTTTGCCCGAACTCTCTCCACGTAATTTCTCTCCAGAGACCATACTGTTTCTCGCGAAGAGCCACTTTTCCCTTAAATCTGTCGACTGCTTGCATGAACAGGGCCGGAACGGTCTGAGGCTCCATTGTGTTGTCTCCGGTCTACTCTCAATGCTTGTGACTTGAGAGTTCGATCTTGGATTTTAAACGTGGGGTGAGCTTTCCAGCCCGCCGATTCTTCAGGCAAATGAATCGCAGGCTGGAAAGCCTGCGCCACATCAAATTCCATCAAGTCACATGCATTGCGGTCTACCCCGCCCCGGTCAAGGTGTAGAGACCGGGGCGGAACAAGTTGATGCATTTAGAAATTAGGGCTGCGCATGGGGCCGATCTGTGACCAAGTGGCCGGCCCTTGCGGATTCTTCTTCGGGGCCACCATAAGGCACTGCTGATTGCCGTATCGCTTGTCCGCGCGCCAGGTAATGGGGCCGAACACTTCTGTCTTGAAATCGGTAAAAGTCTCAAGCGCCTTTATGAGTCCTTCTCTTGTCGGGTTGGCGCCGGCTCTCTTGAGTCCTTCCACAAGAATCTTGGCGGAGCCCCAGCCGTACCAATCATAGAAGCTCGGCTTGGAGTCGCCATTATACTTTGGCCATATCTTTAGCAACTCGGCTGCAGGCGGGTAGTCGGGCTCGAGCAAGTACACCGGCCCCGTCCCGTAGAAGCCTTTGCTGGAGAAGGCGGCGTCACCGGCAAGTTCGAGGACCATGTTGTCTGTCGAGGGAACGGCAGTGATCCAGACCGGCTTGTATTCAACCTTGGCCGCTTCTTTGAGAATGCCTGCGGGTTCACGCACCAGGGTCCACATCAAGACGACGTCCGCCCCGGCGTCCTTCAGTTTGGCCACGTGGGAAGAGAAATCCACAGTGCCTCGTTTGTACGACACATCCGCGACCAAGTTAAGCTTGTAATGTTTGCACGTGAGCTTCACACCGTCCCGATAATCGTGGCCGGGTTCATCGTCCTGGTAGATCATTCCTACCTTGGGCTCTTTTATCTTCAAGTCGTCCAAAGCATACTCGACCGCGAGTTTGGCCTGTGTTACGTAGTTAGGATCCGCGAGAAACAGATACTTCTTTGGTGGATCGGCGATATGGCTGTTCTGCGTCGCTGGCTGAACTAACGGGACTCCCGCCTTTTCCAGTAAGGGATACATTGCCAGTGACTGGGCGGAACCAAGAACCATAAACATACAGAAGACTTGATCGCGATCGATCAGTTTCTTGGCAGCGGCCACCGCTTTGGGCGGAGAATAACCATCATCCTCCACAAGATAGTTGATCTTCCGGCCCTGAACTCCGCCCTGGTCGTTTATGTGCTTGAAGTATGTTCCTGCTCCACGGGCCACCGCCTTTCCCATGAACGCGATAGGACCGGACAGGTCAACCACTCCGCCGACCTTAATCTCTTTGTCCGTCACGCCGGGCTCTGCGGCTTGGGCCGGAGTTGACAGGCACGTGCAGAGAGCCAATCCCAGAATACTCACAACGAGTGATGTCCAGCGCCTCATCCTTTTCTCCCTTCTTGTGTGAGAGCGTTGTCCGTGGGGTTGATCGGCAATCCCCATGAGCGCAAGCTAGTGTCGTGACAGTTGTGCCCTTCTGAGCGGCAATCCTATCGAGTAATGGTTCACCGAGACATCGAGTTGCACCGGACGGTGTCGATTCGTGAAGAGTCCCCATCCCCCAGCCCTTTCCCCAAGCATGGAGAAGGGGGGCGGTGGAAGCCCCCTCTCCACCCTTGGAGAGGGGGTTGGGGGTGAGGACGGTCGCCCCTCAGTGAACGATTACCCTATCGCTTCACCTCCATACCTTTTTCCTTTTCCATCGCTTCTTTCCTCGAACTGATTCCTGCTGCACTCCCAAATAGAATTCCCGAACATCCTTGTTCTCCATAAGCTCCGCGGTAGGGCCGTCAAGCACTACCCGGCCCACTTCGAGTATGTAGCCGTAATTCGCTGTCTGGAGAGCAATTCGCGCATTCTGCTCAACCAGAAGGATGGTCGTTCCCTGTTCACGGTTTATTGTCCGGATTACATTGAAAATCTCTTTGACCATCAGAGGGCTCAAGCCGAGGGAAGGTTCGTCCATTGTCAATAGGCGGGGCTTGCTCAAAAGCGCCCGCGCAATCGCGAGCATTTGCTGCTCTCCTCCCGACAGCCAGCCGGCTCGCTGATGGTAGCGATTCCGCAGCGCTGGGAATAAGCTCAGGAGCCTTTCCATATCCGTGGAAACATTGCGACGGTCTTTTCTCACATACGCGCCCATTCGCAGATTCTCAGCCACGGTAAGATCCGGAAACACCTCCCGCCCTTCGGGAACCTGCGAGATGCCCCGGTGAACGGTCTGTCCGGGGCTGAGACCGCCGATGGGTTCGCCGTCGAAGAGAATGGTTCCCTTTTCAGGCCTGATGAATCCCGAAATGGTCCTTATGATCGTGCTTTTCCCCGCGCCATTGGCCCCGAGCAGCGCAACTATGCTTCCTTCGGCCACTTCGAGGGACACGCCTTTTACTGCCATCAAGGGGCCGTAGTAGCATTCCACGTTCTTTAGATGAAGCAGCGGCTGCATCGGATCAGTCCTCTTCTCCCAAAAATGCGCGGATTACCTCGGGGTTGCGCTGAACTTCCTCGGTCGTCCCGTCTGCGATCACTGCACCGAAATCGAGCGCTGTCGCTCTCTCCGCGACGTCGGTTACGACTCGCATATCGTGTTCGACAAGGAGAATGGTTATCCCCAGTTCTTCTTTGATATCCTCTATCCAGAAACAGAGATCCTGTGTCTCCTCGGGATTCAGGCCCGATGAGGGCTCGTCCAAAAGCAGCAGCTCCGGCTCCAAAGCCAGAGCCCGGGCCAATTCCACCGATTTCTGGATACCAAAGGGAAGCTCGGCGACCATCCGATCTCGGTAAGCTTGAAGATCCAGAAAGTCCATGACCTCCTCCACCTTTCGCCGCGCCTCCAATTCCTGCTTCTTTACGGATGGAAGAAAAAGAGATTCGGAAAGAAGACTTGTACGCTTGTGCATATATCGTCCCAGAAGAATGTTATTCAGGACAGTCGCGTTGCGAAATAGCTCCACATTCTGAAACGTCCGGGCAATGCCGATTTTCGGTATTTTGTGAGGCGCCAGCCCGGCAATGTCTTTCCCCTTAAACCGAATCGAACCTCTATCCGCGCGGCAGATACCGTTGATACAGTTGAACAGTGTGCTCTTTCCGGCCCCGTTGGGCCCGATGACGGCGTGGGCCTGGCCTTCTTCGACGTCGAATTCCACCCCGGCAAGCGCCTTGAGCCCTCCAAACTGCTTATATAAGCCCCGAACTTCCAAGAGGGCCATTTCATCGAGTCCTTTCAGATCGCTGGAACCGCCTCACGCGGCGGAATGTATCTTTGCGATAGAGAGGGAAGACTTGGACCAGGTATTTGAGTTTGAGCCAGCGCCCGTAGATGCCCGTGGGCTCAAATAGGATGAAGAGCATCAGCACAAGCCCGTAGACCGCGGTTTGGAATCCCACTTGCTCTCGCAGAAAAGCGGGTATCAGATCCTTGCTTACTCTGATGAATTCCGAAAGGAGCGTTATGAAGACCGCCCCGAAAATGGAGCCGTGTATCGAGCCCAGTCCGCCGACGATGATCATCACGATGAAGTTGATCGATTCGACGATGCTGAAATTATCCGGTCCGATAAAGTTGATCAGCGGCGCGAAGAGGCCTCCCGCAATGCCAGTATAGAATGCGCTTACCGCAAATGCCTGCACTTTCACTCGCGCCAAGGGGATTCCCATGGTTTGAGCCGCCACTTCGCTGTCTCTGACCGCTACAAATGCCCTTCCCGTGGGTGATCGGGTCAAATTCTTCGTCAGCAATACGAAGACTGCAACCATTAGGACGACGAGATAGTAGTATTCGCTATCCGAGCTGAGAGACCACGAACCTACGCTCGGACGGTTGATGAGCAGGCCGTTCGCGCCGCCGGTGACGCTCTTCCACTGGACGATTACCTGCTCCATGATGAACCCGAACCCCATGGTGGCAATCGCCAGGTACAGGCCGCTCAGACGGAGAGCCGGAACGGCTACCACCAGACCGCTGGCCGCGGCTGAGAACCCGGCCAATGGAAGCGCGATCCAATAGGACCATCCCAGTATGGTGGTCAGATAACCGACCGAATAAGCACCGACGGCAAAAAAGGCAGCATGGCCGAGCGAGATCTGACCGGTGTAACCCGTGAGAATGTTAAGGCCTAATGCAACGATGCAGTAGATCCCCGCGAGAGTGAGATTGTATGTCCAATAGTGGCCGGCCACCAGAGGAAAAAAGACGAGGAGCATGAGAAGAAGCCCGTACCAAACCATATCGGTCTTGTAAGGGAAAAGCTTTATGTCCTCCATATAGGTCTTTTTGAGTTTGAATCTCATCTCACACCTTCTTCTTCTCCTCGATTCCAAAGATCCCTTCGGGCCGAATGATCAGCACCGCGATCAGCACGATATATGCGAAAATGTCCTTGACCCAGAGAGGAAGGAATCCACCGGCGAGATTCTCCGAAACACCAATGATCAGTCCTCCGACGATCGCTCCCGGAACGCTGCCGAATCCCCCGAGCACAGCCGCAGGAAAGGCTTTGAGACCGATAAACCCCATGTCTTTGTGAAGGAAGAGAATCGGCGCAAGAAGTATTCCCGCGACCGCGGCTACGAGCGCTGATAGTGCCCACGTGATGCTGAAGACCCGTTCTACGTTGATCCCCATGAGATACGTTGCGAACTGATTCTGGCTGGTCGCTTGCATCGCTATACCAAGGTCCGTGAAGCGAAAAAAAAGGAAGAGCAGTGCCACAAGGAGCGTTGTTGCGCCTACAACGAGCAAGTCTCCTCTTGATAGGGCTACAGACCCGATACGGACGATGTCATTCCCAAACGGCAGCGCCAGAGTGTATGTGTCCGTGGACCAGATCATCCCGGCCACGCTCCTGAGAAAGATCGAAAGGCCAATGGTGAACATCACCATTGCGAAGACCGGTTCTCCCACCAGGTGGCGCATCACAACCCGGTCCAGCACTGCCCCGAAACCTGCCATGATAAGCAAAGTGAGAACAACCGACATCCAAAAGGGGAGATGTCCATAGTTCAAGAGGCTGAAAGCCACGAAGGCTCCCAGCATCATGAATTCGCCCTGCGCGAAATTGATTACTTCGGTGGCTTTGAAAATGAGGACAAATCCGAGCGCAATCAGGGCATAGACGCACCCCAGAGCCATTCCACTGATTGCGAGTTGCCAGAACATGCTACATACTCCGTCGAATCAAGGGATTGTGTGTAATACCAATGTGTTTTCTAACAAGTGATATCAGCAGCATCCAAAATCCCCCCTGTCCCCCCTTTATTAAAGGGGGGTTAGGGGGGATTTTACTGTTCGGCATCAGGTGTCTGTGAACACTGCCATAGTACCTCTTTGAAAACGCATTGGTATGAGTCGATGAGGGCCACGCCTCGGATTGCAGGGACATGTGAAGAAGGGAAATGGTGTCTTAGCTTCGGCGACTCCCGCCTCGGCTAATCCAGATCCTCCATAATCCGATCCGCGCAATCCATGGCGCTCCTTGCTGCGCTGTTGGTGGCCAAACCCCGGCCCTGATACGTGTCTCCCGCAAAGTACAGATTTCGCAGACCGGGCGCGCTCAACTCCGGCTTGAAGCGACCTACGAGACCAGGCTTTCGGGCCAAACCATCGCATCCGGCCACATAATAGGGGAGTCGCCAGGTCACCAGTTCCTCCATTTGTGGAAAGAGAATTCCGAGGTCTTCCCGAAGGTTCTCCAGGAGGCGTCTGCGAGTCAGCGGATGGGCCGCGTCATCGTATTCACAGACCAGATCGGTGTGAAAGAGCTGCTTCCCGGGCGGAGCTACCTCGGGATCGAAGTTTGAAGCGGGAAAGGCTTGGAATGGCAGTCGAGCCCGCGGGGTGTCCAGGAGGCTGTAGAAGCAGAGTTTGTCCGTTATGGGCTCACTGAGGCCGATCATATAGCCGACTAGGCCGGTGACCGCGTTGCTTATTTGATTGATTCGAGTACCCCACCACAAAGGCAAGGCCGAGAAATCCAGTATGTCCGAAAGCTGGTAAATCGGAAGCGCGCACACCACTATCCGAGCGTTCAACATTTCCGATTCAAGCAATCGGAAGTCGTGCGGATACGGGCTATCACCCTTGGCAACCATAACGCCAAGGGCTTTATCCTTTTCCAGGATTACCTCTTGCACCCGGCTGACAGTCCGCACTTCGCCTCCCGACTCGTTGATCACTTCTACGAGTCCCTTGGTCAGGCCGTTCATCCCGCCTACCGGGTACCCTGCGGAAAGGAGCTGCCTTCTCCTTGTGAGGTTCTCTCTACTAATGTAGAGAACTTCTCCGGCAGCCATGTCTATTGGCAAAGGAATGGTCGTCATGATCATGGCAAATGTTGCCAGAAGCTCTCTCAGGCGACCCGGTGCGGAGTGCTCTTCCATCCATTCCTGGAACGATCTGCCGTCCCATGCGGCGATCTCCTCATCAGTGAGTCCTGCAATCCTTTTTGTGAGGTCACGGAACAGGCGCTGCTCTTCGGGCGCGATCTGGATCAAATCAGCAATCGAAATCCATTGCCCGTTGTGGAACAGCTGGACCGTCTCGCTCATGGGACCCCATTTCGGCGTTTTTCCCACGCGTTCGTTGAGACGATGGGCCTCTCCCTCGTCCCCCAGTTCGATGAGGTGAAGGCCCACATCGACGGTCCAACCTTTCTCAGGGTAGTCAGTAAAGCTCATCAGCCGTCCACCCGGTCGACTGTGCCGTTCCAGCACCAGGACTCTGAGGCCTTTTTCTCGAGCCAAGATGGCGCCTACACCAAGTCCTGCGATCCCAGCCCCAACGATGATAGCGTCCCACCGTTTCATATGGGCTCTCCAACTTTGACTGACATATCAGTCATACTGTAGGGGCTCTGCTGACCCTTGTCAAGAAAAAAGCGCGATCCAAGGTGTCTATTCGGGGACGCGGGGTCTAGAATCCGTTTGATCAGCCCGGTCCGGTGAAAGTCGCATCAAATGCCCCGGATGGGGCACGCCATGAGTAGCCGTAGGATTCACCCTACGGACACGACGATCGCAAACAATCTGTTGGGACCCTGAAGGGATCCCCCATGTAGCGATCGGATGACCCCGGAGGGGTCGATTTCAATCCCTCATTGTACGACATTCCGTACGCTGAAGAGGCTGTCTCAAAACCCACAGAATGGATGGAAGCGTAGCACGATTACCCCCTCACCCTAACCCTCTCCCTCATGGAGAGGGGACCGGAAACCGGCTCCGCAAGCTCCCTCTCCCCATGGGAGAGGGCCGGGGTAAAGGTTCGAAACACGCATTCGAGGTTCGGTCGTGTTACGATTTTCAACACGCCCCGACTTTTGAGACAGTTTCGAAGCGTACGGCTATTCACGTTACGCCTTCGGGCGAAGACTCCTTCAAACCAAACAATTGACAAATCCTGTGGCCTGCCCCGCTCGTATCTCAGGTGCCAAGATTTTCGTCCTATTGGCCGAGATACCGTCACCCCGGATCCCGGATCATCGTCCGGAATAGGCTCTGATTCGGGGTCCAGTCTCTGGATTCCCGCCTTCGCGGGAATGACGGAGGAAACACCCCTCATGGTAAGGTCTCAGCATTCCGTATCCCGCATTGCAAAGGGACATAATCATTGGCAACAGCCCTAGCTGAATACTTGCAGAGCAACGAAGAAATCAATTGACAGGATTAAGACGAAGGATTATTTCTGACTGACAGCTCAGTCACAAAAGTGGCGGTCGTGTCTCGATGTGAGTCCTTGGTTGCAGTTTTCATACTCCCATACGCACGAGGAGGTGCAGCATGATGCAGATTTCCCAGGCATCGGTAGTGTGGCAGGCATTGACCGAGGCAGCGCAGGCGTATCCCGAGCGACGCGGGTACGCGTTTCTTGGCCGCGATATCAGCTTCAGGCAAATGGACGAGGCCTCGGACTGCGTGGCGTCCGGACTCCTGAAGCTCGGGTTTCGCAAAGGCGATCGCATCGGGATCATCGGCCTCAATCAGCCGGAGTGGCTCTACACCTATTTTGCGGCAGCCAAAATCGGCGCGGTTGTAGTGGGACTGAACGTTCGGTACCGTGATGTGGAACTCGGTTACATCCTGAACCAGAGCCAAGCGAGAGGGGTGGTCTCGTTGGCTTCACTGGGGGACATGGATTACGTGCAGTTTTTCAGTGAGTTCCGGGCCGCGATTCCCTCTGTGAGGGAGTTCATCTTTATAGGCGGCCGCGGGTTCGAAGGAAGCTACTCGTTTGACGACCTCGCGAACGCGGAAGTGGACAAAGCGGCCTTGGATACCGCCAAGGCTGCTGTCGTTCCCGATGATCTCATGATCATCATCTACACTTCGGGGACCACCGGCCGGCCCAAGGGTGCGGCCATCACTCACAAGAGCCAGCTGGCTTCGGCTCGTGCCCAGGCGGTGCACGCGAAAATTACCCCCGATGACTTGCTCAATCTGGCGCTTCCGTTCAACCACGTTGGGGGCATCACGTGCGGCATATTGGCATTGTTGCTCGGCAAAGCCACGTGCGAGTTGACCCCTATGTTTGACCCGAATCTGATCATCAAGCAGGCGCAGCTGACTCCTCCCACCATTATGGCAGGTGTCCCCACCATGCACACTCTTCTGCTCATGAACGAGAACATCAGCGCGTTCAACTCCGAGTCGGTGCGGCTGGTCATCACCGGAGGGTCCAACGCGGAACCCGCTCTTCTCACGAAGCTGAACCAGACATTCCCCAAAGCCACGGTAATGAACCTCTACGGTTTGTCCGAGACCTCGGGCGCGGTTGTTTTGAGCCCCTGGGAATCCGATTTCGACACGACCATACGTTCCATCGGGAAACCCATTGGCGACTTCCAGGTGAAGGTGGTGGACATGATCGGACAAGAAATCCCCACCGGGGAAACCGGCGAACTCCTCTTCAAGGGCGACGCCGTAGCCAGCGGGTACTTCCGGATGCCCGAGGAAACGACCGAGGCTTTCGACGCCGATGGCTGGCTTCATACCGGCGACATGGGGTACGTCGATTGGAACGGGTACATCACCCTCATGGGCCGGCTCAAGGAGATGTACGTCCAGGGTGGGTTCAACGTCTATCCGGTCGAGGTGGAAAACCTCATATCCAAGCATTCGAAAGTGGCGATGGTGGCAGGAATCGGCGTGCCGGACTCCGTGCTGGGAGAGGTGGGCCGGTACTACATCGTGCCAAAGCCTGGTGAAACGCCTACCGAGGAGGAGATCAAGCGCTACTGTAAAGAGCACCTTGCGGACTACAAGGTACCCAAACAGGTAGTCTTCCGTTCGGAGCTGCCGCTGACGCCGGTGGGCAAGATCATGAAGGCCAAATTAAAAGAGGATTATGAGAGGAGCGGAGAATAGTAGATCAACTCAGGAATACGTCGACGTTTTCGTCAGCGACAGCCTTGGGTAGGGGCGGGTCTCAGACCCGCCCCCACAGGGCACATCACGTTGTTCCGCGCCCTATCCTCCCAAGATGTTGCCGGCAAGGTTCTTACGAATCGACCTACTGGAATGGAACGTGTAACGGAGAATTCAATGAGCAAATACGAGTTGGGATTGAGTTACGATGATATTGAAGTGGGCATGAAGGCCTCCTTCTCGAAGACGATCTCTGAGAGCGATGTGTACCTCTTTGCGGGAATCAGCGGAGATTTCAACCCGATGCACGTCAACGAGGAATTCGCCAAGCAGACACCGTTCGGTCAACGAATTGCACACGGCGCGTTGCCTCAGGGACTCATCGCGCCGGTGCTCGGTATGAAGCTTCCCGGACTCGGCACGATTGTCGTCGAGGTTACTACGCGATTCAAGGCTCCCACCCTTTTCGGGGACACGATCACCGCCTCGGCCGAAGTGACCGAAAAACTGGACGAGAAACGTCGAATACGGATGGCGCTCCTCTGGACCAACCAGCGCGGTGAAACGGTCGCTAATGGAGAAGCCTTGGTCATCCCGCCGGGGAAGTGACCGGGCGCTTGTGACAGGCCTGATACCGACTCCCATGGCTAACAAGCCTCAACGAACGATGAGAATCGGGTGGGTTTCCGTCCGTGGCTTCGCCCCGGATGGGCTAGCAGCCTTCCGGGAACATCGGTTCGGTGTAGGGGCGACCGGCGGGTCGCCCGTGCGAACCCGTACTGAGATCCATGCGGGCGACCGGCCGGTCGCCCCTACGATGCCCCATCCGCGGCCCGAACCTTCGCGTACATGGACGAGCGATTCGCATAGGTGTGCGCCACCATGGTAGTAACAACTGCACCGCTCAACGGCCCCGACTCCGTGTAAGAAAATCCCCCCTAACCCCCCTTCGTAAAGGGGAGACAGGGGGGATTTTGGATGCTGCGTAAGTCATTTGTTTGAAAGCGAATTCGTATCAAATTCGGGAGGCCCGATTTTTTCTTGACACGACCGCGGAGTTCACATATGATTTGACTGACGAGTCAATCGGATCACGACAGGCAACTATTATGGATGAACTGACAACCGAAAGTACAACCTCAACGGAAACAGCAGCTGCCCAAAAGAGAAGTCTGATCATTCAGGCTGCCATAGAAGTCTTTGCGGAGAATGGATATTACAATAGCCGAGTCTCGGATATTGTCAAAAGGGTGGATGCGGCACAAGGCGTCTTCTACTACTACTTCCGCAGCAAAGAGGAGATCCTCGTCACCATTTTCCGAGACGCCTGGACTAACCTGCTGAGGAAAATCGATCGCATCAATGCCGAGCCGGACGGCACATTTGCCAAACTTAGAACCGTGGCGGAGTACATTTTCAAGAGCTTTCGGCACAACCCGCCGCTGATGAAAGTTCTGATCATGGACCTGCCGCGTCTCGACAGGTTCTACGATGACGAGAACCAAACGCTATACTACCGTCTTTTTCAGGAAGTGGCCGCTCTGGTAGAAGAAGGACAGAGCAAAGGCCTAATCAACAAGGAGATTTCTCCGGTGGTGGCCTCATATATTTTTCACGGGGCCATTGACGCACTGATACGGCATTACTTGTACAATCCCGACTTTGATGAGGCGCAGTTCCCTTTGGAAGAGGTAGTGGACCAGGCTGTTCAGGTCCTTTTCAATGGTCTCGTCAAGGTAACAATAACCTGAATGGATTGCACAGGAAGGCAGGTGGAGGATAACGCCCGATGAAAATAGAGAACATGGCCGTGTTGGGATCCGGGACGATGGGACATGGAATTGCCCAAGCTGCGGCATTCGCCGGATACGCTGTCTGCGTGTACGATGTTGACCAATCCATGCTCGACAGTGCCGTTGCCAAGATCCAAGGGAATATTGCGACGCATTTCGTGAAGAAGGGCAAAATAACCGCCGAAGAAGGAGAAACCATCGCCAGGCGGATAAGCGTCACGACCGATCTTGAACTCGCTGCGAAGGAAGCCGATTTTGTCGTAGAGGCCATACCGGAGAAATTGGATCTCAAGAAGAGCGTTTTCGCCCAACTTGACAAGGTGTGTCCGGATCATACCATCCTGGCTACAAACACTTCGGTCTTGCCGGTTACTGCCATCTCCGGCGCCACCAAGCGTCCCGATCGATGCATCGGCACGCACTTTTTCAATCCCGCGGCAGTGATGAAACTGGTTGAGGTGGTACTTCCCATCGGTGTCTCCGAGGAAACCGTGGCCACTACGCTCGATGTGTGCCGAAATATGAAAAAGGTTCCGGTCAAGGTCAAGGACGTGCCCGGCTTCATCGTCAATCGTTTGCTCGGACTCCTTTACCAGGAAGCAGCCCAGATCGTGCTGGAGGGAACAGCCACTCCCGAAGAAGTGGACATAGCCATGAGGCTGGGCGCGGGACATCCTATGGGCCCCTGCGAGCTGGCCGATTTCGGCGGTTTCGACGTCATCACTATGGCCGGCGATGCAGTCTTTGAGTACACCCACAAGGAACAGGACAAAGTCAATATACTGTATCGCAAGATGGTTGAAGCGGGCCGATTGGGCCTCAAGAACGGCAAGGGTTTCTATGATTATTCGCCCGATGGGACGAAGAAACCGTTCAAGCTGTTCTGATAAGGGAGCTTTGCCGTGGACTATCAAGATATAAAGTTGACAAAAGACGGATCGGTCGCCACTATCACCATTGACAGACCCAAGGTGTTGAATGCAATTCGATATCACACGATGTTGGAAATCAAAGATGTGCTCAACGACATCTTGCACGATGATGCTATTCGTGTAGTTGTCCTCACCGGCGCGGGCGACAAGGCATTTGTCTCAGGCGGCGATATCTCCATTATGGCCGAAGGCAGTGGTTACCTGCAGCTTCTGACCGAACAGCCCAAGGGACAGGATATTGGCACGGAGATTGAGTTCTTCCCTAAGCCGGTAATTGCCCGGATAAATGGCGTGGCCTTGGGCGGAGGCACGGAACTCGCCCTTTGCTGTGACATCCGAATCGCTGCGGACACGGCTATAATGGGCGTTCCGGAGGTAAGATTGGGCATCATACCGGGATACGGTGGGACGCAACGCCTCCCGAGGCTGGTGGGCATGGGCAACGCGAAAGAACTTGTGCTCACGGGGGATCATATCTCCGCCCACGAGGCCTATAGGATTGGACTGGTCAACAAGGTGGTGTCCAAAGATCAGCTTGATACGGCGGTCGCGGAAATGGCCCGAAAGCTTGCCGCCAAGAGCCCGGTAGCCTTACACATGGCAAAGGATTCCATGAATTACGGGATACAGGCGGATCTAAGGACCGGCTTGAACATAGAAGCCAAATGTTTCGCGCTTTGCTTTGGTACGGAAGACCGGGTCGAAGGCATGAAGGCTTTTCTGGAAAAGAGGAAGCCCGTCTTCAAGGGCCGGTAGTTTTTCGCAGTCGATACCGATGCGCTTTCAAAGAGGTGATATCGGCGGGCGGCCGGTATGGCTCCGAAGCGAAGTCAGGCCTGCCGTCCGAAGAGGCGGAGGCATACGGCCGTCTCACAGGTTCGATTGCGCATTGGCATGAGACGCCTATAAACAGTCATCCCTAATGAACCCCAAGGTGCTATCGTGAGAGAAGTAGCGATTGTGGATGGAGTTCGGACTCCCATAGGCCGAATGGGTGGGTCGCTCGCCGGGTTCCGGCCCGAGGAGTTGGCCGCGTTTGCCTTGAAACGGCTTGTTGAGAAGACAGGTATTGATCCCTCCCTTGTGGACGACGTGATAATAGGCCACGCGTGCACTAACAACGCAGCCGTCAACATAGGGCGATGGGCCGCTTTGAAAGCGGGATTTCCGGCTTCAGTCCCCGGCCAAACGGTGGAGAGGCAATGCGGTTCATCACTTCAGAGCCTCAATACAGCGGCGGCCAACATACTGGCAGGCTTTGGCGACATGTATATTGCCGGTGGCTGCGAGAGTTGGAGCACGCAACCATACCTGATGGAGCGTCAAAAGCAACCATTTTCCTTGGCGCCTCCGGCTTGGATTGTCCGTCAGGTTGGACCTGACTCTGAGACAGATATTCCCATGGGAATTATCGCGGAAATCCTCGCAGAAGAGTTTCAGATTTCACGAGAGGAGCAAGACCGATTCAGTCTGCGCAGCCAGGAACGAGCTTTCGCCGCAATTGAAGCCGGCTGTTTTGATGAAGAGATTGTTCCCATAGAAATACCACAGAAGAAGGGCGATCCGGTTGTGTTCGACAGAGATGAGCACCCACGTCGAACGTCTCTCGAGAAGCTCAGCGGCCTGAAACCCGCTTTCAAGAAGGACGGCACGGTGACCGCGGGCAGTTCCTCCGGAATGAACGACGGCGGAGTAGCAATCCTGCTAATGGCCCGCGAGAAATGTGATGAACTGGGCTTGAAACCGTTAGGCAGGTTCGTGGATTGCGCATTGGCCGCTCGTGAGCCCAAATACATGGGCATCGCACCGGTGTTGGCAATTAAGAAGGTTCTGAAAAGGACCGGTTTGACGCTCGGCCAAATGGACGTGGTCGAGTGCAATGAAGCCTTTGCTTCGCAGACTCTGGCCGTCATGAAGATCCTGGAACAGGAAGGACACGAGATAGACCCGGAAAGATGGAACCCAAACGGAGGAGCAATAGCTTTTGGGCATCCCAATGGCATGTCCGGCGGTCGGCTCGCACTTGCGGCGCTGCGTCAACTCAGAAGAATTGAGGGTCGATACGGAATGGCGACACTCTGTATCGGAGGCGGTCAGGGTATCGCTACCGTATTTGAGCGAGTGTAGGTGGATGCAATGTCAGAAAGAGTTGCTATTGTAGGGGTTGCCCAGACGAGGTTCGGACCGAAACGGGCGGATGTCAACTATTCCGAAATGGCCTATGAGGTTATTGCGCAGGTACTGGGTAAAACCGGGCTTACTGTCGAACGCGACGTAGATAACGCGGTAAGCTGTTCCCACGATATTTGGGATGGACAAACCATATCGGATATCGGGATCACCGACGTGATTGGCGGGCACTTGCGCAATGAAGAAAAGATGGCAATGGACGGATCTACGGCCGTCTACTATGCCGCCATAGGTATTCTGTCCGGTGAGTTTGACTGTACACTGGTCTTGGCTCATACCAAGATGTCTCAGACAAACCGTAATGTTGTCAACAACACTGCTTTTGACCCGATATACACGAGGCTCTTGGGACTTGACTTCACATCAGCAGCGGCTCTTCAAGCGGCCCGTTACATGCACGTGCGCGATATTACCGATCGACAGGCTGCAAAGGTGGTAGTGAAGAACCTCGCCAACGCCGTGCACAACCCGGTTGCTCACAACAAGGGCCGTTACACGATAGAGGAAGTGCTCGATGCACCTGTCGTGGCGGCTCCTCTGAGGAAGATGGACATCGCGCCCGACACGGATGGCGCTGTTGCCCTGATTATGGCGTCAGAGGAAAAAGCGAAAAGGATCACTTCGTCTCCGGTTTGGATACTGGGCATGGGCACCTCCTATGACGCTCACTACCTGGGTGATCGAGACCTTTCCGAGTGCCGGGCACTGGAGCAGGCCGCGGCCCGGGCCTACAAAATGACGGGGATAACCGATCCGGCCCGGGAAATCGACGTCGTCGAACTTTCAGAAGAATTCTCGTACCAGGAACTGTTGTGGCTGGAAGGCCTGGGGATTTGCGCTCACGGTGAGGCGGGCCGTCTGATCGATTCCGGATTCACGGCCATGGACGGAGATCTACCTGTCAATCCATCCGGCGGACTCCTGTCCGGAGTGCCCGCCAATGTTGCAGGTCTCAACCGGGTGGCGGAGGCGGCGCTCCAGCTCACAGGCGACGCCGAAGGGCATCAGGTCCACAATCCAAAGATCGCGGTGGCCCAGGGACATAGTGGTTTCTGCGGTCAACACCAGTGCGTGATCGTTCTTGGCAAAGAATAGGGGCGCGTGCATGAAAAGGAATGTTGCAATAATCGGCGGAGGGCAAACCTATCACGCGGCGCGCAGGCACGACGTCAATCAGGTCGAAATGGTCAATGAAGCTGTGAGATCGGCTCTGGAAGACGCCAAAATGGCAATTGACGAGATTGACACCGTGCTGATTGGAAATATGGAATTCTTCGAAGGCACGCATTTGACTGACTGTTGGCTCGTGGACGGAAGCGGGGCCTACGGCAAACCCGGACTCAAAATTACCACCGGGGGAACGGTTGGCGCCACAATTGTCTGCGGGGGCGTGCATCATGTTGCCAGCGGCCTGTTTGATAAGGTTCTCTGCATCGGATTCGAGAAGCAGGAAGAAGGCGACACCGGAGCCATTCTTAGTGGGGTCGCACATCCTCTCTACGGACGTTCAATGGCTGGAGCCGCCGTAGGCTACTTCGCCATGATGGGAACCTCGTACATGGCCGCGTGGGGCGCTAAAGAGGTGCACTCCGCGATGGTCGCCGTAAAAGCGCGCCAAAACGCTCGGAAGAATAAATACGCCCATCTCAAGCTGGATATCACTGTCGAAGATGCTCTCAACTCCAGGATGCTCGCTTATCCAATTCGAATGCTGGATATGTGCCCCGCGTCAAACGGCGCCTGCGCCATGATCTTGGCCGATGAGAAAACTGCTAAAGATCGTTGCGCGAATCCCGTCTGGATAAGGGCGATGGATACCGCGCACAATGAGCAGTTCGAGCTGGACTGGAGAGACGTGACCACCAAAAAACCGATTTTCTCCAGGACCAGTTCTGCCCGCATCTACAAGCAACTCGGCGTGAACAAACCGGTCGACTACTTTGATGTATTCGAGATCTATGAACCGGCCACCTGGGCAGAGATGGTCTGGTACGAAGATCTGGGACTGTGCGGTCCTGGAGAGGGATTCAGATTAATCGAGGAGAAACGGACGGAGATAGACGGCTCTATACCCGTGAATCCTTCCGGTGGTGTCCTCTCTACGAACTGCATTGGCGCATCGGCCATGCTTCGCGTGTGGGAGGCGGCCCTGCAGATTAGAGGTGATGCCGGCGACCACCAAGTTCCCAAAGAGGTGCGCCGTGCGCTGACCACAGCCTACGGTGGAACGAACTGGACGGTGATCACCGCATTGTCAAGAAGCCTGGATGACTAGCCGGAGGAGATCATGCGACCTGAAGACCGCAAACAGGAATTGATCGACATTCCTATGACCGTCGATGTGCCGTACCGATTCGCGGCCGGAAAATATATGACGAAGTTCTTGGTGGAACTGCGGGACAACGGCAAATTCTATGGAATTAGATGTCCTGTTTGCAAGCGGGTGCAGATGCCACCGAGAATTGTCTGTGCAGCATGCCATGTAAAAAACACCGAATGGGTGGAACTCGGCCCCGAGGGCACGCTGGTCGGCTTCACCATTATGTATTTGCCGCTCACGGATCCGACGACGGGAAAACCTCATGAACCACCGTTCTCTTATGGATCTGTGCGACTGGATGGGTCCGATTCCGTGCTTGATCATTTTCTCAACATCGAACCGGAAGTGGAGAAGATAAAAGTAGGGATGCGAGTGAAAGCTGTTCTAAGATCACCGGAACAGAGAGTCGGAGATTTGAGCGATATCCTCTATTTCGATCCGATTCCCCACCAATAGCGTGGGCAGGAGCCGATTCATGCCTGAAGATAGAGACAGCGAAGTCTTTGAAGTCGACCAGCATATAGTAGCACACAGCAGATACTACGCCGGCAGGATGGGGAGCCGGTTCTATGTGACTCTGAGGGACGAAAAGAGAATCATGGGTACAAGATGTGCGAAATGCGACAGGGTCTTTTGGCCGCCCCGGAGCACATGCGGACGCTGCTTTTCACAACTTTCCGAAAACGAGATGGTGGAAATCGGTCCCAACGGGACAGTCGAGACGTTTGCTTTGGTAACATACAGCGAACCGGTTCATCCTCGACAACCTCCGTTCATCTACGGAATTATTAGACTGGACGGCGCGGACACCAGTATCGTGCACTTCATAGATGAAGTCGATTTTGAGAACGTAGCGATAGGAATGAGGGTTCGGCCGGTATTTGCCGAGCCCCGGCATGGAAACATTCTTGACATAGCCCATTTCAGGCCTGTGTAGCATGCTTGGAAGAAAACGCATGAGCAATGGTTCACCGGGACATCGAGTTGCACCGGATGGTGTCGGTTCGTGAAGAGTCCCCATCCCCCAGCCCCTTCCCCAAGTATGGAGAAGGGGAGCGTTGGAAGCCCCCTCTCCACCCTTGGAGAGGGGGTTGGGGGGTGAGGAGGGCCGTCCGCTCGGTGAACGATCATGCTCATGATATAGCATTTGGCAAAAGAATTGTCCGATTGCATGGTCGCCGACCGGGAGACTCCCTCACTTCGGACAACGCAGAGCCGTTAAACCTTCGTTCGGGAGTCCCCTGGTCGGTGGGCCTGATTTCGATTCGGAGGTGTCCCGGCCGACGACCAGTGCAATTTGTTTGTAGGCGCATTGGTAAAAGGCCATGAAGTCAATGAAAGTGAGAGAATCACGTGAATAACCAGGATAGGGCTGATGACGTCGTCATCGTCAGTGCGGCGCGCACGGCCTTCGGGCGATTTGACGGTGTCTTGCGAACCACTTTGAGCATCGATCTCGCCGTGCATGTATTGAAGGAAGTGATCAACCGAGTGGATCTGGATCCTCGGGAAGTGGACGAAGTTTACTATGGCACATGCATTCCAGCGGAGTATGCCATCTATACCAACGTTCCCGCGCGTCAGGTCACTCTTCTGGCTGGATTCCCCGATGAATCCATTTCCTTGACTATAGACAGGGCCTGTTGCTCGTCAATGACCGCACTGCGTCTCGGATACCAGGCCATCAAGTCGGGAACCGCTGAAATCGTCATCGCGTCCGGCGCAGAGAGTATGGGCAATACTCCGCTCATCGCGCCTGCATCCAAAGTGCGTTGGGGTAACCGTCTCGGGCCTCTGGAACTGGAAGACGTCCTCTTTGAATTGGGGTACAGCCGAAAAGGCTTTGCGCCTGTGGCGACCGACGCTGGTGAAGTTGCCGTGGAGTACGGCGTAACCAGGGAATTGCAGGATGCCTGGGCCCTTAGCAGCCATCAGAAGTGGTTTAGAGCTTTCTCAGAGGGCAAGTTCAAGGTCGGTGAAGAGATAGTTTCCCTTGAGATTCCCCAAAGGAAAGGTGAGCCGATCATTTTTGCGCGAGATGAGGCTCCGAGAGAGAATTCTTCCCTGGAGGGGCTCGCTCGCCTGAAGCCGATTTACGGCAGCCCTACAGTCACCGCCGGCAATGCTCCAGGGATGAATTCGGGAGCTTCCGCCATCGTCCTGATGAAGAGAAAGAAAGCCGAGGAAAGAGGGTTTGTAGCGCTGGCCACGATAGAAGGAGTTCAGTGTGCGGCCGGCGCCCCGAAGTACATGGCTTGCGTCCCTGCCCAGGCGATCAAGAAGTTGTTCGACAGAGTCGGCAAGTCCATCGAGGACATGGATCTCATTGAAATCAACGAGGCGTTTGCAGCGGTGACGCTGGTGTCATTGAAGATGCTTGCCGGGGACGACCCCGATAAGTTCGCGGTTCTTCGTGAGAAGACAAACTTCAATGGTGGCGCAATTGCAATCGGGCATCCCGTGGGCGCCAGTGGCGCACGAATCACCATGACGATTATGTATGAACTCATGCGGCGAGGCGGCGGCCAAGGCGTGGCAGCAATTTGCGGCGGTCTTTCACAGGGAGAGGCCGTGCTGCTGAGAGTGTGAACTTATACCAATGCGCCTTCTAACATGTGACATTGAAAGGGCCGGCAGGGACGCCGGCCCCTACTATGTTTGGTGGCGGCGGGCCTCCGTGCCCGCCATTTTCAGATGCATGAAAGCGCACTGGTATTACTTATCCAATAGTTCGGAGGACTGGAATGGGAACCAATTTCTACAAGCGGGGTGATCGAGACGTGCGTTTTGTGCTCAAGGAGCACCTCGGAATTGAGAAATTGTTGAAGTTCGACAAATACAGCGGCTTCACCCTCGATGATTTTGACATGGTTCTCACTCAGGCTGAACGGATTGCAGCCAATGAAATCGCGCCCACGTTCCAGGATGCTGATAGACAGGGTTGCCGCTATGAAAATGGGAAGGTTTACGCGCCGGAACCGTTCCATCACTGCTGGGACGTGTTCAAAGCGGGCGAATGGTTTGCTCTCAGCCAGAATCCTGATTATGGGGGACAGGGGTTACCTCTGGTAGTCGCCGAGGCGGCCCAGGAATTCTTCATGAGCGCGAATTTTGCTTTCGGGTGCTATTCGGGCATGGGCCCCGGCAACGGCGCCATGATAGAAAACTTTGGGTCGGACGAACAGAAGAAGCTTTTTTTGGAGAAGCTGTACGATGGAACCTGGTGCGCGTGCATGTGCCTCACCGAACCGAATGTGGGATCGGACGCCCATATGGTGTCCACGAAGGCTGTACCTGATGGAGAATACTACAAGATAAAGGGTACCAAAATATTCATTACTTCGGGAGATCACGATCTCGCAGAGAACATCATACACCTGGTTATCGCCCGGGTTGAAGGAGCCCCACCGGGAGCCAAGGGCGTATCCCTTTTTGCGGTGCCAAAGGTCTGGGTCAACGAGGATGGCTCGCTGGAAGAGCCCAATGATGTAATCTGCGCGGGAATTGAACATAAGATGGGCTTAAACGGCTCAGCCACCTGTGTAATCAACTACGGTGAGAACGACAACTGCCGAGGTCGGCTCATCGGGCAGCCGGGACAGGGCCTGGCGTACATGTTTCAAATGGTCAACGTGGCACGGCTCGCGGTCGGCCTGGAAGCGGTAGCTTTTGGGGCAAATATCTATGCCAATGTTCTCGAATACGCAAAAGAACGGATACAGGGAACTCTCTTTGGCGGCAACCGGGCCGAGCGGGTCCGAATCGTGGAGCACGCCGATGTGCGACGGATGCTGATGAATCTGAAATCACTCACCGAAGGAATGCGAGTGCTCGTCTATAAGGCCTACTTTCTTGAAGATCTCGCCATTTCGAGCCCCGACGAGGAAGAAAGAAGAAGATCCGCCCAACGCGTTGAACTGTTTACTCCCATCGTAAAAGCCTATTGCTCGGACAGGATTTTCGAGATGGGCAAAGAGGGTATTCAGATAATGGGGGGATACGGGTTTACGAAAGAGTATCCCATCGAACAGTACATCCGTGACTGCAAGATACTCTCTATTTGGGACGGAACAAATTACATCCAGTCCGCGGATTTCGTTGGAAGAAAGCTGACGATGGATGCTGGTCGGGCATTCGAGAACTGGATTGACGAGGTTCAGGATTTTGCGCGAACGAACGGCCGCAATCATCGATTCGCCGGCGATCTGGAACTCTTGCTTGAGGCGCTCCGTGTGATCGTCGAAATCAGTGACAAATATAGACTCTATTCCAAAGACGGCAATGTAGACCTCATTCCATTGACATCGACGAGGTTCCTGGATTCCTGTGCGGAGCTTGCCATATCCCATCTCCTGGTGGAACAGGCTTTGCTGGCCGAACAGAAGCAGGCAGGTCTGAATACCGAACATCCCGATTCACTCTTCTATCGTGGCAAGATGGAAACAGCGCATTATTACGTGAGGAATTTTCTCCCCAATGTATTCGGTAGGTCCAGGATGTTCCAACTTGAAGATCTGAGTGCCGTCGAAATCGAGGAGCGTTGCTTGTGAAACGGACTCAAAGAAGTTGAACTGCCACGAGTGACGCCTGTCACGAAAAGACCTCGGGACGTTTATTTGTGGAGACAAAATGTATCAAAGCCCATTTGGTGAATCGCACGCCATTCTCAGGGATTCCGTGAGGAAGTTCGTAGAGAGGGAAATAGCGCCATACGTTGACAAATGGGAAGAGGAAGAGTCTTTTCCTCGTGAGCTTTATCAGAAGGCTGGAGCAGCAGGCTTCTTCGGCATCGGCCTGCCCGAGGAACTCGGCGGCACACCGTGCGATATCTTCCACGAAGTGGTCTACATCGAGGAAATTATTCGCTGCGGTTCTGTGGGGCTCGCATCCAGCCTCGGTTCGTGTGGTATAGCTTTGCCGCCTATTCTCGCCCTGGGCACCCCGGAACAGAAGCAGAAGTTCGTCACGCCGGTATTACGCGGTGAGAAGATAGCCGTTCTCGGAGTGACCGAGCCGGGCGGCGGGTCTGATGTGGCGAATCTTCAGACTCGTGCGGTTCGACGTGGCGGCCGCTATATCGTAAACGGCAGCAAGATGTTTATCACCAGTGGCACGCGAGCGGATTTTGTGACCGCGGCGGTTCGCACCGGCGGTCCGGGCGCCAAGGGCATAAGCCTCCTTGTCATCGAGAAAGGTACTCCCGGTTTCACGGTTTCCCGCAACATCAAAAAGATGGGATGGCATGCCTCCGACACCGCTGAGCTTTCGTTCGTGGACTGCGAGGTTCCGGTAGAGAATCTGCTTGGCGAAGAGAATCGAGGTTTCCCCGGGATCATGATCAATTTCGAGCATGAAAGGCTTTATCTCGCGATAGAAGCCCACACAGTCGCCGAGATGGCGCTCGAGGAGGCGATCAAATACGCTCGGGACCGCTTCGCGTTCGGACAGCCGTTGACCGGTTTTCAAGTCACGCGTCACAAGCTGGCCCAAATGGCCACGCTTGTGGAGGCGTCAAAGAGATTCAACTACAGCGTGGCGGCCATGATTGGAGATGGCAAGAGAGCGTACAAGGAAGTGTGCATGGCCAAGAACTTCGCTACATCAACCTGTGACAAGGTAGTATACGACGCGGTCCAGATCCACGGCGGCTACGGCTATTGTCGCGAGTACCTCGTCGAGCGGCTGTATCGAGATTCGAGGCTCTTCTCCATCGGCGGCGGCACTTACGAGATCATGAACGAGGTCATCAGCAAAGAGATGAAATTGTGATAGGGACGTACGGATTCAGTTACGCGGGGCGGTTCGAAACCCTAATCGTTGAGGCCCTTTTTCCAGCGGGCCGAACAATTTCTGGACGGGGTAAGGGCAGAATGACCCACATCTGTGGAAGGAACGCAGGGTAGCCCCGACGTTACACGTCGGGGTTGCGCAGCAACAAGAGGTCCGTGTCCTTTCTCGCATGAGAAAAGTCTGATGAGGAGCGATCAAGGCCTCTTACGCCTTCGGCGCTCCGACGTATAACGTCGTAGCCACCCTCAGAAGAGGATGTTCATTCCCTGACTTCGGACAGGATGTTGCTCCTCGCCGTGAATAACCGAACGACTACATCTGGACAATGGAAGCTGACCTTCACGTTCATACCAACCGATACTCCGGATGCAGCACCATAGACCCTGTAGCCGCGTTGAGACGGGCCAAACAGCTGGGTTTGGGCGCCATAGGCCTGACCGAGCACGGCATAAGGTGGCCTGACGATCAAATCGCGCAACTGTTGAAGATCAGCGGCGTCAATGACATCCTGGTCGTTCCCGGCCAGGAGGTGGCCTGCTATTCACAGACCGGGGTGTTTCAGGGAGAGTTCCTGGTATTCGGTTACCCGGTGAGCCTCGGATCCAACAAGTCTGTGCAACGAGTCATCGAACTGGTCCACGGAAAAGGCGGCGTTGTGATAGCGGCTCACCCATTCAGGCGGCTGGGGCATGGGAAAGGTTTTTACGGAAGCGGCTATTCCACGAGTGACTGGGAAGTAGACGGTTTGGAGGTGGACCATCCCTCGTACGACGCTGAGAGCCGAGTTCTGGCCCGCGAGGTGATGGCTGCCAAGAACATTGCCGGCCTTGGTTGCAGCGATGCCCACGACATCGACGCCGTCGGTGTGTGCAGGACGGTTTTCGAGACCGCTGTTGACAGTCTGGACGCGTTGCTGGCGGCTATACTGTCCCGGAGAGTGGATTCGGTGATATCAGGGTGATAGCCAAATATACATTTTTCAACTACGGTGACGCTCCCTCTGCTGGGGACGATCGGAAAAGAGTGGAGATCGCTGGTTGGTGGGACAGGCATCTTGCCTGTGCAAGAAGGAATGACAGGCAAGATGCTTGTCCCACCAATGCTGTCCACCACACGTCACCGGATGTATGAGGTGGAGTCTCAAGTAGCTATGTCTGACGGTGATATCCGAGATCAATGCTCGTTTAGAAGTGTGATCTTGTTGAGCAGCCGGGATGCCTCCGAAGCGAAGTTAGGCTTGCCGTCCGAAGCGGAGGAGGCATCCGGCTGCCTGACTGTTACGACTGCGCATTAGCTTGAGACTGTGCGCATTCGGTGTTCAGCATCTTGAAGGAGAAAAGTATGCCAAGCAAAGTCATCATCACAGCCGCACTGTCAGGCTCAAACATGTTGAAGGCACAGAATCCCAATATTCCCTACACTCCGAAGGAGTTCGCCGAAGAGGCGTCCAAAGCATATCAAGCAGGCGCCGCGATGGTACATGTGCATTCCAGGACCAACAACGGGGAGCCGACGCATGACGTGGACAGGATTCGGGTCACCTACGACGCGATAAAGGACAAGACACCGGAATTGATAGTGAACTTAAGTTCGGCGGTTGGTCCGTTCAAGACACCGGAACAACGAATCACACAGATCGTAGAGATCAAACCGGAAATGGCTTCCCTCAACACCAATTCCATGAATTTCGCGGCAATAAACAGAAAGACGGGGGAAATAGTCTTCGATTACCTTTTTGACAACACTTTCACCATGCTTCAAGACTTCGGAAAGGCAATGGAAGAAAATGGAGTCAAGCCGGAGATCGAAGTTTACGACATGGGCGGGCTGGACAATGTGCTGCTGATCATGAAACAGGGCTTCTTCTCCGATCCGATGAATTTCAATTTTGTGTGGGGGGTGGCAGGTGGACAGGCGTTCAGGGCCGGGTCATTTGTAAACATGGTTCACGCTCTACCGCCGAACGCCAATTTCACCACATGCGGCGTCGGCCTTGACGAATTTCCTGCAATCATGCAGTCCTGTCTCATGGGTGGCCACATGCGTGTAGGCCTGGAGGACAACATTAGGGTTCCCAATGGAGAATTGGCCAAGGGAAGCTGGGAATTGGTCGAATGGGCAGTTAAGATAGCTCGATGCATGAATAGAGACCCCGCCACTCCGGACGAAGCACGGGCCATAATGGGAATACGAACGCGGTAGCCACAGAGTCGCTGCTATGAGCTGCTCCAAGTTAGTATTACCAGGTTTGGATTAAGCTTGCCGTTCGAAGCGGACGAGATTTCCGGCCGGCTCACTCCTTTGGCTGCGCATTGGTATTAGACGCCACAGCAGAGCAAAGGAGGTCTATAAGACGATTGACCTCCATCGTCTTGTCCAAGCGCTTGTCGTCAAAGATAATCCAACGCAGAGCCATGTGAGTGAAAGCCCCGAGGAACATGTTCTTGAACACGCGGGTGTTGACGTCTTGGCGAAAAGTGCCGCAGGTTTTGCCCTCTTCGACAATGTCCTCAAGAACTTTCATGTATCCTTTGAACTGGTCGAACGCCCTTGAAGCGTAAAACCTTTGGCTCAGTAAGTTATCCATGACGAATATCTTTAGAAAATCCCGGTTCTGCATGTAGAGATCAAAGTGAAAACGAATGAACCTTCGAAGCTTTCGAAGCGATGTCTTGATGTGAAACGTCTCAGGCAGCGATGCCAAATGGTCCTGCAATCTCGTCTCCGTAATTGACAGGAGCAGGTCCTCTTTGCCCTCGAAGAAGTCGTAGATGGAACTCTCGGCAATGCCTACGATTCCGGCGATATCTGCCAACTTGGCCTTGGCAAATCCATGTTCTGCAAACACCTTCTCAGCGGCCAGTAGAATCCGCTCCTTTTTTCCCGGAAAAGCCGGTTGCGCCGTTTCTTCGATCATGGCCAGAATAAGCGATATGAAGTCTTGCCAATCGTTGCTGCTCGCGGCAATGTTTCCCGTGATCGCACAATCCACTGCTTCAAAGTCTAATGTCCCATAAATGATCTCACGAACGAGCTTCATATCGGCGGAACTTCTGAAAATCCCCTCATCGATGCCCCGGTTCAGGATCTGAAGAGTCAGTTGAGAGTGCTTTCGGATAAAATCGTAAGCAGGACTTCTGTAAAAATCCTTGTTAGAGCGGTATTCGAACATCAGATTCCGAACATAGTCTTGGTGAAGGTCGTTGTATCTGAGGCCAAACCATATGACCCTTCCGAGCTGAGACCGAGGATCGATAATTCCCTGAAGTTGCTCCTGAAGCTCATTCCAGGTATCCTCGATCCTCTGATAAGCCACAGCAAAAACCAAGTCTTCCTTGTCTTTGAAATACTGATAGGCAAGCGAGTCGGATACCTCGGCCTTTCTCGCAATCTGGGCTATCGTCGTGCGGGCAACCCCTTTTTGGGATATGAGCTCTTCCGCTGCCTGTAATATTTTAGCTTTGGTTTCATTCACGGGAGTTCCATACCTCTCGGCTCGGTCTGAACACATTCCGGTCGTACCATTATTTACCACACACAAGGACTGATGAGAACCGCGGCCATTCCTTGCCCATCCGAGCGGGTGTCATACCGATGCGCTTTCAAAGAGGTGATATAGGCGGGCGGCCGGTATGGCTCCGAAGCGAAGTCAGGCCTGCCGTCCGAAGCGGCGGAGTCATACGGCCGTCTCACAGGTTCGATTGCGCATTGGTATCACGCCTTCTCCGTCACCTCTCCCCGTCTCTACCAATTCTAGAAAACGTGATCTCTCCATGCCGATTTCTCCATCAGGGATACACTTGAGTCCGTGTAGAACCCCGATCGACACCGTTCTGCATATTCCGTTTCTTGCAGAGCGGTTGTACCTCCCATGATTATTCTCGTGTTCGCGTGCTTCAAGCCTTGAGTCGAAAGAGCAATCACTGCTGCATCATCTCGAAATCCTTCAACCGGAGTGGCCTCCTGCATGATTTTGTCGGGAATGTCTTCCACTCGACTGTAGCGAGCAATCTCTGCGATTTTGCGTTCTTGAGTCCGTTCGTCGGTCCCGCCGGTTGCGCCGTCAGTAGCCAAGATAAAAACGGTTTCAGGCCGTACGCTGAATTCACTGGTTTGATACAGCTTCGCGGTCTTGCCGATCATCCAGAAGTTCTTTACGGTCAGTGCGGATAGTGTTCGTTTCGAACGATCGTATTCGTACAAACAACTGTCACCCGTGTGGAAAAGAAAGGCATGCATGCCGATGTGCGTCCTCACGATTTGAACGCCGGTAAACGTACAACTCGCCAAACCTTGTATTGACTGTAGAATTCTCTCGCAGCCAAGTCGCATATTTTCGGCGATTCCTCGGATCTCCGGAGCGCTAACCAACTGGTCAATCCTAATGGCTGAGGAAGTAGAAACCATCCGGTCAAACTGACGCAAGAATTCTCTCGATTGGCCTGGCGCCCTATCGGAACTATCGGAGAGGGCAAAAAGGCCGGTCGCGAAATTAAGGAGCACGCAGTCTCCAACACCTGCCAGCGCCACGTGCGGAGACGATCCCGCTTGGACGCGAGCGCCGGCAACTCCCGGCCACGTGAAAGATCTCTGAACAAAGTTAAGGTACATTCGGGCCTGAATCTGATCTTGTGCTGATGGCCGTCAAATTTGGACAACGGGGGCAGCCAAACCTCTCATACATGAACCTCTCTCATTTTACGATCTCAAAGTACTTGATATCTTGGATATTCCCTTGCATATCATCTTTGTCTTTGAATACTGCGGCTACCTTCATACCTACTGCTATCTTTTCCACGTCCGTTTCGTTGATCACGTGGGAAAAGATATTATCTGCGCCGTCTATCTTGATGTACCCATATGTATATGGAATCGGGCGCTGCTGTCCTGTGGCCGGATCAGGAAACGGATAGTTCACCACCGAGAAGGCCATGAGGGTCCCCCGGTTAGGCAAGATGACCAGTTTATCCAATTCGTTGAAACAAGGGGCGCACAATCTCCGCGGGGGAACATACACTTTTCCGCACTGGGGGCAGCGGATCCCCGTAAACCGCTGATGCTCTCTTATTTCATGAAAGAACACGCCGCCGTGTCTTCCTATCGACCATTCGTAAGGCATGGGAGTGTTAAAGGTTAGTGTTAGTAACTGCCCGTAATCCCGTTCAGTTGCCATGGTTGTCTCTCCTCTCTTCCGTCATGGGCGAGCTGTGCCTAAGATCACCACATCGGACCAAAAGCAGCCACCGAAGCCTGTGGCCAAAGCGACTTCCACATCGGGGACTTGTCTTTGACCGGCTTTTCCCATGACTTGCATTGCAGCCTCCCCTACCCGTAGGAGAGCAGTTGCGCCTATGCAATTGGTGCTGATGACTCCGCCTGAGGGGTTAATAGGTATCTTGCCATTCATATTGGTATGGCCGTCCCGGATGAATCCAGGCCCTTCCCCAGGGCCACAGAATCCTAAATCCTCGATCCACTTAAGCCCGGCATAGGAATAGGGAAGGTATAGTTCAGCTACATCAATGTCATCCGCCGGATTTCTGATTCCCGCTTGTTGATACGCTTCTTTCGAAGCTCCTTGCAGAGACACGAGACCAGCGTTGTAGTCGACATCGCCAAACCACGTGTAAGTGTGGCGTACGGAGCAAGCTCGTATCCAAGCAGGCTTGGGAGCGATCTTTTGGGCCACACCGTCCGCGGCAAATACGACCGCGGCCGCACCGTCCGTTCTCGGGCACACGTCAAGCAATTTGATGGGGTACGCGAGCATCGGTGACGTCATCACATCTTCCACAGTGATTGGCCTTCTCAAATGAGCGTGAGGGTTGTTGAGCGCATGGGTGCGATCTCTTACTGCCACTCTCGCAGCGTCCTCTTGTGTAGCCCCATATTGCTTCATGTAAGCGCTGGCTTCCGTGGCCAGGCTTGGTATTGCTCCGGAATAAGAGAAGCGATCCCAGATTGGATCGCTGCATGTGATAATTGCAGCAGTTGTGTCACTTTCGGAATTCTTCTCCCAGCCAATGGCAAGCACCTTGTCGAACAGCCCGGACGCGACATGGTAATACGCGGCAATGGCCACTGAGCTGCCCGTGGTCCCTCCGGTAGTCACTTTCATGATGGGCTTCATGACCGCGCCGGACCCTTCGACGCTCCAAGTATCCACATAATTGATAGACTCGAAATGATCCATGTTCCCGATTACGACCGCGTCAATATCGTGAATTGATAACTCGCAGTCCTCCAAAGCCCTCTTAACGGCTTCGTATATCATTTCTCGACCGTTGACATCCGGTCTATGGCTTCTGTGATCCGTCTGTCCTACACCTACGATCGCAACCCTTCGTGCCATGTTCGTGCCCCTTATACCATTGCCCAGTCGACCCAGTAAGGCAGCCGGGCGCCTCCTCCGCTTCGGACGGCAGGCCTGACTTCGCTTCGGAGGCATCTCGGCTGTTCAACGAATTTACTTTGTTGAAAGCGAATTTGTATGAGAATCGCTCGCCCATGTACGCCAAGGTTCGGGCCGCGGATGGGGGAGCTGGAGGGGGAGATAGAGTCTCCCCCTCCATAAGACTGGAACCAAAATGACTGCCGGAAGGCAACCAGCCCATCCGGGGCGAAGCCACGGATGGAAACCGACCAGATTCTCTTCGTTCGTTGTGGTTTGTTAGCCATGGGAGTTGGTACTATTTCTCTGTGCCCAGAACCCAAACGCAGTGGCTCTGGCCACATGGTCCATTGATCCCGTGGGCTAGCGCAATCTTGGCGCCCTGCACCTGCCGGTTTCCGGCCTCGCCTCTGAGTTGGAGCACGGCTTCAACAATCCGGGCTAGGCCGGCAACCAGCAAAGCGTGGGACGAGAGCACTCCTCCCGACGGATTGACCGGCAACGCTCCCGACATGGTTGTGATACCGTCTTCGAGCAGGTTCGGTCCGTCACCCGGCTTGCAGAATCCCAGTCCTTCCAGCCATAGAGGCTCCATGTAGCTGAATGCATCGTAGAGTTCCACCACGTCAAAGTCTCTCATGGGATCGGTAATCCCCGCCATGGCGTACGCCCTCTCGGCCGCGTCCCGAAGTGATTTGGGATCGGCCAAATCCCTGTCTCCCAGGAAGTATTCTTCGGCGCAGTGGGCAATTCCCCTGATCCACACAGGTCTGGTCTTGGCCTTGGACGCGTGAGATTCATTTGTGATAATGATGGCCGCGGCCCCGTCGCTCACAGGACTGCAATCCAAGAGCTTCAGGGGATCGGCTATCTTGCGCGAGTTCATCACGTCGTTCATGGTCAAGTCTATCGGAAGGTGGGCGTACGGGTTGTTCTTCGCGTTTCGATGGTTCTTCACCGAGACCTGGGCGAAGGATTCTTCTCGAATACCGTAGCGGTTCATGTACACGCTTGCCTGGAGCGCAGATGCAGTGATGGCCTCGAGGCCGAGAAGACGCTGGAAAATGGGGTCAAACATGCCGTTGGTGATGTGCTTGATGTCGCCTTCGCTTCCTTTGGAATGAGCGACCACCAAGGTGGTATTGAACCCGCACAGCACTCGCATGGCGCCGTAAAATGCCCCGAATGTCCCGTCCCCTTCCACCGTCGAGATGTTCTTGTCGTGAGCGCCGGCAGCCTCGCCCACGGCCATGGACGAGATGGTTCTGCCGTCGAGGAAGTCATTCGAGACGGTGATGACATTGTCGATATCTTTCAAGGTAAGCCCGGAATCTTCCAGAACTTCCTTCGTCATTTCGAAAACGAGATCGTAGCAGGTCTTGTCTTTCTTTCTTCGCTCAAATTTGGTTTGTGCAACGCCAACGATAGCGATGTTATCCATGTTCTTCTCCGCAGACTCAAATAATCCGGAAGGAATCGATGTCCAGAATGTGGCCGATGCGCTCACTCTGATCCTTGAAGTGCGCCCTGACGCGAACTCCGTTTTTCAGTCTATCCAAGTCATCCTTGATGATATGTACCAGGCCGACATCTGCGCCGTCGAGACGAATCAATGCGTATGCAAAAGGCGGATCTGCGGGCTGAAGCGGATACTTGAAGCGAACGATGGTGTAAGCCGACACGATTCCCTCATTACTCAGTTCCACGAATTCATCGATGTCTGCGAAACAAGTGCCGCAGTTCTTGCGTGGTGGGACATAGACGGTGTTACAGCGATCACATCGATTCCCTATAATCTTTTTCTTGTCCCTCAAAGCAATGAGAAACCTGCTACCCACTTCGCCTACCCACCAGGTGTAGGGTACGGCGATCTGGCCCTTCAGGGTCAGAGGCTCAACCTGATCCAAATTTACTGTCACGTTCTGTTCTCCTATTGTCCGGATGAAGAGCCCACGGGAGCTACTGTCTTACGAGCCATTCCTTGGCCTCATCAACGCTATCAAATCGCTTCCGGCGAACAGCTGAACGCGAAGTGAAGGACTTCCCAAGAAAGGTCTGGAATCCGACGACACCGACAGCGGCAGCCGCTTTCATGTGTGGAGCAAGCGCCTTGCCGGCAGCCATAACCGCACTGGCAGCTTCTTCACTAAAAAGGCAATCTCGGATATCCGTCAGCAAGAGGAGATCGTTTCGAGCATCCCGTTTTGCCAGGGCAACCACCGCGATCGCATTTTGGCTGATTTCCCGTGCCAGACTGTCACCCTGGAGCCCACGGTAGTCCCCGTAGAGGATCCGGACACCGCGATGCTCGATCCACGTCAAGCTGCTCGTGACATTCTCACCCACTTCCTTGCCTCCTTTTTTAGCCGGTAGAATGGACGCGTCGCGGGCCTTCTGCCCCTCGTGCGATCCCGCCGCTTTCTTGATCCGAAAAAAGGGAGCCAGGCAGACTGACTCTTATTCGCAAAGTATAATATACCGAACCATATTCACCTTGGCCTGTCAAGCTGTTTTTTAATGGCTATGACGAAGAGCTGATTTGCGTAGGCTTGGCTCGCCAATGTGGTGAATACTATTCTTTATGGGGCAATGTATGAATGGTCATAAGGCAGTGCAATCACGTGGTGCACGATTTCGTTCTTTCGGTGACGTATTCGTGCCATGGGGTGCTTAGGGGCTCGCAGGCAAGCCTTTCCCGGGAAAAGTGGCGACAAATGTCGTTCCTCTTCCGGGCCGCGACCTGAAGGTGACGCTGCCGCCGTGCTCGCGAAGGATCTTCTGAGTAACCATGAGACCGAGGCCCGTTCCTTTGTCTCCTTTCGACGTGAAGAAGTCCTCGAACACGTGGCCTTTCAAGTCTTTGTCAATCCCAATACCATTGTCCGCCACCTCGAATACGGAACCGCCGTCTTTGCCCCTCTTGGTCCGTATTTCGACGAGATGCTCGTCTTTCGCCATGTCGAGTTTGCACGCGTCCATCGCGTTGGACACAAGATTCGATAGGACCGTGTGCAAGCCGGAAGGGTCGATGACGGCCTCCTTTAGTCCAGAATCGAGGTCGAGCTTGAGTTCTATGGAATAACTTGCGGCAACGTCCTTGAAGAGGTCGATCACCTCGTGGACAACAGCGTTGGGGGCGATGACCTGAAGTTCGGGTTCCCGGTCTTTAGAGCAATAGAGGATGTCTTTAACGATGTGGGAGATCTTGTCGAAGTTCAGGAGGACCATTTCCCAACCCTCCCGCACTTCATCTTGGTTCTTGGCTTCCAGACCTTTCTTCACCACGTAGATACCGCCGTCAAGGCCCATCATGATGTTCTTGATGCTGTGCGCCATACCGGCGACGGTCTGTCCGAGTAGTATAAGTTGTTTCTGGATGTCCTTTACCGGCGTGATGTTTACAGCGGTCTCGACGACTGAGACGATCTCTCCTTCGGCGTTTCGCACCGGCGAGGAATGGACGAGGACGTTAACGCGCGCACCATCGTGCGTGGTCAACATCATTTCCTTGCTGTGGATCCGTCCATCCTGGAAGGACATCTCGACCAGGCAATCGGAGCACTTACCCCCGCGAATCCGGTAGTGTTCAAAACAGGTTTTCTTCGCCGGATCGCCGAAGTCATGGAGGGACAGACCATTGGCCCACAAGACGCGCATGTGACGGTCCAGGACTGTCACATAACACGGCAGGGAATCAAGAATCCTTCCGGATTGGTCTGTCGTGAGATGGTGCATGGCGCCCCAACGCGCTGGTGTTTCACGCTAATGAGTTTTCATACAAGTGAAAATGGCGGGCACGGCGGCCCGTCGCCACCATAAGAGATGGTGGGGGCCGGCGTCCCTGCCGGCCATTTCTATGTTACTTGTTAGAAAGCTCATTGGTATCATAGGATTGGTCGCACGGATTTCTCAGCCGCCGATTGCGTTCTTGATGACCCCAAGCAAGGCGTCCCGATCAATAGGCTTCTCGAAAACCGCGATGGGCTTTGACACCGCCAGATGCCTGCCCGGAATCCCGCTTATGACGATCACCGGGACGTCTTTGAAATGTTTGTCTTTGGTCATGTTACGATAAAAGCGCGTGCCGGTCTCGTTGGGCATCTGCAGGTCGAGTGTCACCAGGTCGGGGCTTTCTCTTTTCAGCACCTCCAATGCTTCTTCCCCGTCCGCGGCGGAGCAGGTCTCATATCCGCAGTCCTGGAAAAACGTTGTCAGGTATTTGACCACATGGGGCTCGTCGTCCACAACGAGGATTTTCTTGGACATCGCTGCCTCCCTGGTTTCACCTGTTCAGTGTCGTTCCGGCTCGAAATCGGGATGATCGTACAGAATGGGCATCCGGTTCATGATCCACCGGAACGTGAGTACCCCGATGGTGACGACGGTTACCGTGAGGACCACCTCCATCCAATGGGGCACGTACCTGTCTGCCCACGGGAGATGCCAGTTGAATGCTATGATCGAATGATTGACCCGATTCAGAACGATCCCGAGCGCCACGACGATGGCCCATACTCGAACCATTCGCACCAGCCGATTCTGGACCGCATACATCAATGCGAAAGCGGGCACAAGCACGAAGCCGATCACTTCCACCAGGTACCAGTATCCGTAGCCGGTGTCGAGGTACGCCCACGTATGTCCGTGGGCCAGACCAACCACTTTCATAAAGAAATAAGCAAACAGCGCCACCGAAGTGGCCTTGCCCAGGCCGAGCGTCACACGGTCCAGGTGCCCTGGATCGTGGTTCTTGATCTGATGGGCGAAGATCCGGTGTGATGCCATGCTCTCTATGATGGTCATGGCAAGGCCGCCTATGATTGCCGACATGAAAAAGAAGAGCGGAATATATTCGGAATACCACAGCGGATGCAACTTCTCCGGCATGAGTAGGAAGATCGACCCGAGAGCGGATTGATGCAACATGGATAGACAAACACCGAAAATGGTGGCCGCGAGGGTGGTCTTTATGAAGATTTTTCTCAACTTCGTCAGGTTGAGCCATTCCCATATCGCGGGACACCATTCCACGAACTGGCAACTCAAATACAATGCCACATGCCAGGCGACGAGAAACAGAACCGAGTTGACCCCCCACGACACCACCATGGGATACGGTATGCGATAGTACCTGCCCAGATCGAAGGTCAAGGCGATGATGGCGAAGAGATAGCCCAGAAAGCCGGTCAAGACGGCCGGCCTGAACAGAAACCCATACTCTTTCATGCCCATAAGATGAACGGCCGTCCCGATAACGAAGCCTCCCGCCGCCAAGGCGACGCCGCACAGCATGTCGAAGCCGATCCAGATACCCCACGGGTTGTTGTTCGAAAGGTTGGTAGAGGGGCCGAGACCGTAGAGGAGACGATACAGGATCACCGGTATACCCACGGCGAGGATCATGGTCACAACCGCATTGAACGGCGTAAGGTTGCTGCGGAAATAGTCCTTGAAGGTCATGCCCAGGAAGAGCTTGTCCTGAACCCATGTTGGCTTGAATTCGGCGGTGGCGGCGCTGGCATCCATCACTTGCCCTCCTTCTTCTCAAGAGCCTTCCGGATCTCCTCCTCGGCCAATTTGTCCCTCCGCTTCTTGAAACTGTAAAACCCCATGGCAAGCGCGGGGATGGTGATGAACACCGGCGCCACCAAAGACAAAAAAGGCTTGCCCAAAGTCGGTATGGGCGCAGTCCCCAGATCCGTCCTGAAGCCGATACGGTTGAACGGCACCGAAGACAGGTACATCCAGCTCGTACCGCCGACTTCGTTTTCGCCATACACGTGATTCACGTATCTGCCCGGATTATCTCTGATCTTCTTGTGTGCAAGATCGATGAGGTCGGCTCTCCGGCCAAAGGTCATGGTTTCCACCGGACAAATCCCGACGCAGGCCGGCACTCCGCCCTCCTTGGAGATCCTGTCGAAGCAAAACGTGCACTTGGTCACTTCGGGCGTGAAGGGTTCGTCATACTGATAAGCAGGAATATCGAACGGGCACGCGGCCATGCAGTACCGGCATCCCACACACAGCGAAGCGTCATAGGTGACAGCTCCCACCGGCCGCTTGGTAAAGGCTTTGACGAAACACGAAGACGCACAGCCCGGCTCGTAGCAGTGCATACACTGCTTCTTTACGTAGATCGGCCTTGACGGATCTCTCGGGTTCTCAAAGCGATTCACCACCGTGTACGTGTCGGCGAGGGTACGCCTCATCGTTCGGAAGACCGTCTGGTCCTTCTCGTATTCATCAAGGTTTTTCCGATTCGGCAGCTTGTTCCATTGCTTGCACGCCCATTCACAGCGACGACACCCGACACAGACCGTGGTGTCCACCAATACGCCGAACTGATTCGGATAGCCCGGCAGACCTGCGATGTCTGCTTGAACCCGCTCGGCGAAACCGAAAACGGTCACGATGGTCCCGCCCGCTAGCAGTTTCAAGAAATCCCGTCTCTCTGGATGCATGGCAAACCCTCGCTTGTCCTGAAGCGGTTTAGTTCATCGCCATCGACGATCCGCATTCACCTCACGCCAGTGCGCAATCGAACCTGAGAGGCGGCCGGATGCCTCTCAAAAACAGTTCTTTGAAAGCTCATCGGTATCAGTCCTTGTCCTTGTAGGTCAGAAATCGCCAGAAGGAGATGAACACGAACAGGTACACCAGCACCACCAGGTATTCCATCCCCTTGGTGAGCGTGTAGAATTCATGAAGTATGTTCGGCATCTGCGCCTCCTTGACGCACGCCGCGTGCGACAGCGCCGTCACTTGTTAGCGGGGACCGGAGGAATGAGATCCGCCGTCCGGATACCTTCTTTAGCCGGGTGACACTTGACGCACTCCAGGGCAGCGGGTTTCTGGTCCATCGCCTGGTGGCAGCCGACACACTGGCGGTGATAGGCGCCTAACAGGCCTGGTTTGCCCAGTGCATTGGGATCAAATGGCCTGGTATGGCAGGTGCTGCACGCGGGCGCCTTTGCCGCGGCTTGCTGCAGTTCGGTTCGGTGATGGCAACCCCCACAGAGCGCCTGTTCTTTTGCTGCGTGGAACGACCGTGCCAGAGAGCATTCGTTCGAGAATGTCAGCAGCTTGTTGACAACCTTCAGGTGCGGAAACTCCACAGGCTTGTACTCCTTCTCAAGGAGCTTGATCTGCAACTTCTCCGGCACCTTCTCTTTGTCAACGAATGGAGGGGTAGGGGCAACTTCGACCATCTTGCCCTGCGAGGGGCCACGGTGGCAGACAGCGCAGGCTGATGCCGGCATTCCATTCGATACTCGCTGGTGGCAACCCGCGCACTTCTTGTTGTCTTTGGCTTCAGTGTGGCACCCAGCGCACGCTTGCTTCGCCTCTGTATTGTGGAAAGCTCGTTCGTAGCTGACTCCGCCGGCCTTTTTGGGGTCGCCCGTAGGCGTGTGGCAGTTGACACACTTCTCCAGAGAGTGATGGTGGCACGTGTTGCAGAATTGTGCGCGAGGCTCGTGATTCTTGTGGTTGAACGGCACCACCTTCATTCTGACAGGAGCAGAAACCGAAGCGGGCATGGCCGCCGAGCTCGAGCCGGCCGGCTCTCCCGTGGTGACAAGTGAAAGGTCTATCACGTCCTTCTGGCCGCGAACGAGCCGAGGGATCTTCAGGATCTCGTCCGGCGACAGCTCCTTGTGCTCTCCGTGGCAGCCTCTGCATTCCGAGGGCCCGAATCGCTTCTTGTCCTGTTCCGTCAGCTCACTTCTGCCTTGCTGAGCCAGTTCCGCCTTGATCTTTTCCGCGAGCTTCATGTGGCAGCCTATGCACGCCGAATGAGCCACTGCTTTCATGGAACGAGCGTTCTTCTCGTCTGTGGCTTTGTGACAAGCTTTGCACGAGTTCTCCGTATCTTTCTGGTAGATGAGCAGCTTCTGCTCAGGCTTGTACACATGGTGGCAGACTTGGCAGGTCTTGTTTGCGTCCGGAACATCACCCACCATTCGGATGTTCTGCGCCACGGCAGTTTCAGCGAGTCGATCGAGTCCGCGAATCCCCTCCACGTGCTTGGCGTGGCGGGCGTAGTTGAACACAGGATCCCAGCCCCAGACAGTCTTCTCGACGTGTGGCCGTTTTGCGTGGCACTTACCGCAGAGGCCGATGTCAGGTCCAGCCTTCCGGCCCTCAGCAGCGGTCTTTCGGTGGCAGCTCACGCATGCTTCGTGATACGCGTACATGATTTCCGTCTTGCTGGTCGGATCGAAGTCTGCCTTGGGAAACTTGAATACCTTCACATCAGGGTTGACCAGCCGCGTGTCGGTCTTCTTGAGCACGTGACAGACTCCGCAGTCTTCGGTCTTGCCCTGCTTCAGCGCCTTCGTATGGAGATCATGATCGAACGACACCGCAGGCCGCTCCAAGGATTGAGAGGAGCCGAGATGGGCCAGTACGATCGGAACACGGACCTCGGCAATAGTCGGCCGGGGCTGCTTGACCTCGGAATGGATGAGGGTCGCTCCGCCCAAGAGACAGAGAGCGGCGAATCCGGCGAGTTTTGCATACAGTCTTATGTTGAGGTTACGCATGGATCCACCCTTCCATCAGTGGGTTCCGTTCAAGATATGCAGATCATGACGCCTTAAGTTCATCCGGTATTTCCATGACTTGCATTAGTATCTCGCACAGGAATTTCACGTGCATGCCGAGCTTGTAGCCGCCGATGATGTCCTCGATTCCGCTGTGACAGTTGTGGCAGGGCGTGATGACAATATGAGCTTTGGTTGCCGCGAGTTGTTCGGCCTTTACACTGTTTCCTTTGACCCTGGAGGTCTTCCACGGCGGGCCGCAGTTGATCACGCCTCCACCCGCGCCGCAGCAATAATTGTGCTCGAACTGCGGGTCCGGGGGAGGCCTGAAATCCGCGCACATCGCTTGAATGACTTCCCTAAGTTTGATCCCGAGGCCTCTTCCTCTGACGATATTGCACGGTTCCTGCACCGTGACCGGCTCTTCGAACTTCCTCGCTATCTTGATTCTCCCCGACGTGATCAGCTCGTGGTAGAACTCCACAGCGTGAATCACCGGCACGGGAGGCTGTCGCCACCCCAGCCATCGCGGGCCGTCATAGACAGCCCCGCGAAAGGCGTGGCCGCATTCCCCCATGACGATCCGCTTCGCTTTCAACCTGAGCGCCGCTTCGTGGTGGGCTCGCTCCACTCGCCCCATGACTTCGAAATCACCGGCGAACATGGCGAGGTTGCTGTTATCCCATCCGTCAAATGACGGCATGGTCCAATCGATTCGGGCGATTGCCATGATCTGAGCCATGTTGCCGATGAGTTGGGCAAGAATCTTGGGCTCCGGTGCGATGACCGAGTAGAAGACGTCAGCCCCTTCCTTGTCCAAGGGTATCCGCGCGGTTGTCACTTCCTCGCGTGATTCGTCCTCCTGCCATTGTAAGGTGTCGATCCATTCGTCCTGCTTCACCCACATTTGATTCATCGTGGCTGAGTGGCTGTTGACTGTGTCTTGCAGGAATTGGGGAACTATCCCGAGTTCGTAGCAGATCCTTCGCACCACAAACAGCAAGTAGGCTATATCCACGCCGAAGGGACAATACATGCTACACTTGCGGCATCCGTTGCACTCAGTGTGCGCTATCCGAGAGCATTCCTTGACAAAATCCGGTTCGACCCGGCCTTTTCTTTTCAGGATTTCCCAGAGCGTCTGCTTTACTTTTCCCACGGGAGAGAATCGAGGGTCGCGATCGTTGGACAGGAACCAATGACATGCGTCGGAACACAAGCCGCAGTGGACGCACGTGTTGAGGTACACCCTGAATCGTGCGGCGGTTTCCCAATCGATGACCCGGTTGATGACCTCGACGATCCGATCCTGGGTGAGGTTTTTTGCATTCTCGTCCAGGCCGGGGTCGGAGACGACCGGCAGCGGCGGCATAATGTGTGCGGGTAAGCCCATAACCTGCCTCCCTCCAACGTAGGTCTGCTACCAATCCTTGGCATTGCGGACGGCGCCGAATTCCGACCCCATATATGTACGCGTGAAAACGAAGAAGAGCATGTGACTCAGCCTGGTGAAGGGGATCGCCATGAGCATGACGGCTCCGGAAATCACGTGAATTATCATCATGGTTTCGTAATCGAACCATTGATGGTGGGCCACGAATCCCGTCACAAACGGCGCTGCCACGACGGCAAGGAGAATGTAATCCGATCTGGACGTCACAAATCTCACTTCGGGAAGCATCCAGCGCCGTACCAGGAAGAATGCGGCAGCAAGGATGACCAAGACGGTCAGCCAGTCGGCTGCCCCTTCAGACAGTGTTCCCCATTTCGGACCCCACGCGAACGCGAACATGACTACGTGAGCGGTAAGGAAAATCGGCACCAGGAACAGACAGATATGAAATGCAAATGCAACGATAGTTGTCTCGTATCGCGCTCGCATATTCTTGGAAGCGAAGGGAACCAGCCAGTGCAACAACGAACGCAATCCGTATTTGAAGCTCATATATGGATAGACTACTTTGTCCTTCTTGGCGGATTTGAGCATACTGACGAGCTGATAGGTCATCCCGCCTATGAACACGATACATGCAGTCCAGATCAACGGTCCGCTGACAAGGCTGTACATGGGCGATCTCCTTTGCTCAGCCGAGCAGATGGTGCACCGGTATCACCTTCCGATAGTACGTCCCGTATTCAATGGCTTTGAGGAGCAGCATCGAGCCGTCAGGGCTGAAAATGGGGTCGAAAATGTGCGAACAACCGAGGGTCGCGACCCTTCCGTTGACCGCGAGGAAGTATTCCTTGCCTTGAATGGCCTTTGCAACCACGATTTCGCCATCCGGGCTGAATATGGGGTCCCACACCATGTCAAAATCTTCAGGCCACGGCACGCCGTCCACAGCGATCGTCCACCGGTTGTTGTCTTTGACCGCTGCCGCTACTTTGCTCCCGTCCGGACTGAAAACCGGAGCAAGAACTGCATCGCCAAAAGTGGTCCGCCACACCTCTCCATCGACAGCGATGGTCCAGCGTCCGAATGTGGGGGCCGCGACTACGGCCATTCGCGTGAGGTCCGGACTGAATCCGGGTTCCCATACTTGGGCAAACGAACAGTTCCAGATGGGTCTCCCGTTCACGAGGAGGCGCCAACCTTGAGGTGTGAGGCATGGTGCGATTATGTCATGGGTGCCGGGAACGAACGCAGGTCGCCAGACCGCCCTGAAAGTCTGCTCCCAGGGCACCCCGTCCACTGCGATAGTCTGGAGGCCTGATTGCAGCCGAATTTCCGCGGCTACTCTTGCGCCGTCGTCACTGAACACGCAATCCCAAACGTTGCGGAACTTCGAGTCCCACAGTTCTCCGTCGACCGCGATAGTCCAGATTCCCTCCTTGAATTTCCAAATGTCACCTTCGGAGAGCGGATCCGCCTGAACACTTCCGGCGGTCTCGGATCCGTCCGGACTGATCTCGCAACTCCTCATTTGAACGAATGAGTTTTCCCAGGGCTCCCCGTTCAAGACGATGCCGTAGCCGTCGGACGTCCTGATGTTCGCCGCGACTCCCCGGCCATCGCGACTGAATCGCAGGTTCCAGACATAGTCGAAAGATTGTTCCCATGGCTCGTCTTCCTGGACCACGGTCCACTCATCTTCGTTCATCGCGATGCATGTAAGCCGCCCGTCGGGACCGAATCGCAAGGACCATATTTTCTCGAAAGTATTGGCCCACACTTCCCCGTTTACACATACTGAGAATGAGTCGTCTTCGGTCTTCACTATTGCCGCGATCCTCTCCCCATCCTCGCTGACGACGGGTTCTTGGACTTCAGGGAACTGCTCGCGCCATTCATGGAGATCGGCTACGCACTTCGACGGGATGTCCCAGTCCTTTCCCCTATCAAGTTCTCTCTGTGCCCGCAGTTCCATGATCCTCTCTCCATGATTGGAAATGTTGGTCCCCACGAACCTGTTATGATCCGGCAGAATCGCCATGCGGCTTGGGAAGCTCGGCCGCTCTATTGTCACTCGCGCCCGCCCGCTCCGCGCCCGCTTCAGCGTCTTGTACGACGGGTTTGGCAGCCTTTCCCGGCGGGAGGACGATAGTGAAAGTCGTCCCTTTACCTTCCTCGCTTCCGAATGAAATTCTCCCGCCATGCTCCATGACCAGTTTGCTCGTTACCAGCAGCCCTAAACCGGTCCCGCGACTTCCCTTGGTGGAGTAGAAACTGGAGAAGATCCTCCGTTTCGTCTCTTGGTTCATGCCAACGCCGTTGTCGGTGACTTCGTAGATCAGGTTTCCCTCTTCGTCTTGCGCTGTTCGGACAATGATGCGGTGCTCGCCTTTGCCGGTGTCGCTCTCACAAGCGTCGACAGCGTTGGCGAGCAGATTGGAGAGGCAGCTGTGGATGCCGCGCTGGTCCAGGAAGATCTTGAATACTTTTCCCGCGCGGGGATCGAAGTCTCTCTCGATTACTATGGATTTCTCCTGAGCTTTGATGTCGAAGAGCGCACACACTTCTTCGGCAAGCAGGTTCGGGTCGGTCTCTTTGTATTCGGGCTTTCTCTCTTTCGAATAACCGAGGAGATCTTTCACGAGAACGGATATGCGACCGATATTGTTATGGATCATTCTCCAGCCGCGTTGCAGCAGTTGGTCGTCGCGGTCTTCCAACGCGGTTTCGACCACGTACACTCCGCCTTCGAGCCCGGTGAGAATATTCTTGATGCCGTGAGCCAGACCGGCGACCGTCTGGCCGACCACGGCAAGGCGATCCGAAGCCAGCTTCTCGCGTTCGAGCTGCTTGAAGGTTCTCAGGTCCTGGAAGAAGCCCACCGCGCCGACCGTCTTGCCCGGCGCAAAGAGGATAAACCCCGAAAATCGGACAGGGATCGTCTCGCCATCCTTGGACGTGATAATTGTTTCCTGGGCGACCATACGCGACTCATCTATTCTTCTGCCCAGGTACGACGCCAAGACCGTCTCTACGAAAGGTTTGGGGAAGTATTTGTCCAAATCCGAATCGCCGACAACATCGCGCGCCGGATAGCCGAAGATCCTTTCGGCCGCGATGTTGTACGTGTTGACGCGGCCTTGTTCGTCGGTGGCAACGATCCCGTGGATGGAGTTCTCGATCAAATTGCTTTGGAAGTCTTCCGAGGCCGCTAGTGCTCTCTGCAGCCTTACCCTATCCCCGATATCGACGGCAATAATCATGGCATAGAGTACTTGGCCCTTCTCGTTCACAACGGGTGTGGTATAGCTCAAATAGTTTGCTTCCTCCCCGGTGACCTTCAAACCGCAATGTTCCTTGCCGCTGAATTGTCCTTGATCGAAAGTGACATCAACGTGGCAATCTTCACACTTGGCAGTACGTTTCTTGAATACCTCGTAGCACTTCATCCCTATGGTGCCTTTGAACAGATCACGCATGTAAGAGTTTTGTTGTACGATCTCAAAATTCCTGTCGATAACGCAAATGAAGCAGGGCACTTGCTCAAAGAGGTTTTTGTATTCCCACCGGCTGCGAATCAGCTCCTGTGTACGTCTCCGAATCTGGTCGCGCATTACATTAAAGGCCTGCGCGAGTTCGCCGAGCTGACCGGTTGCGTCGACTACCACCTTTTGGGTGAAGTCGCCGGCAGCGATCTTTTTGGTTGCATCTCTAAGCCGGCTTACGGGCCTGTGAACCCGCACGACGATATACACACCAATAGTCGCCAGAACTGCAATGAACGTCACCGTGCCAAGCAGTACTATTTCAAGTACGAGGGAACGAACGTGCGCATCGAAGCCCTTGAGTGACATCCCCATGTCAAGGACTCCGAGAACCTTTTGATCCGCGCGGTGAAAGTGGCAGGGAGCTGCGTAACAGCTTTCCTTGTTGTAAATAGGAGTGATCATTCCAAGCACCCGCTGATCTCCGTGATAGTGGATGCGAGTCCGCTTCTCCGTGCGCACTTTCCAGAATGCCTTGTCTTCGGTATGGCAGGCAAAACAAGCCTCGGCTTTCTTGTCCACCGTAGTTCCCACTTCCGCCGGCTCATTGGAAAACTTGATAGCGCCTTCATGATCGTAGACCCGGATGTTCGATATTTCGGGATGCGTCCCGATGTCACCAATGATGCTTCGTGTGGCAGCCCTGTCATCTTGGAGCATGCTATGATTCGTTGCGTTGATAACCGCAGCGCTGAACCTCTCCGCCTCCCGAATGATCTGATCGAAGTAAAACGACTGGTGGACATCCACCATGAGGTATACAAACACCACGTACGAGATCCACAGGATCAGACCGACGCTGACAGCGATACGAACACCGAGACTGCGGGAGAGCACCCTAAGTTTTTCTGCGAGCTTGCGCACGGGTGCCCCTCACTTTCCGCGGACCGCAGAGGCCCCTGCGAGGTTGAAGGCCCGTGGACTACTCGCCGAGCACTTCTCTAACGGCCTTGAGAAACTGGTCCTTGTCGATCGGCTTTTCGATGTATCCTTGAGGTGCTGGAATTGAACGTTCGTGAATGAACTGCTTGAATCCCTTGAAATCCCACGGGTCCACGGCTTCGATACCTGTAACCATGATCACGGGCACACCATGGAGGTGCTCGTCCTTCCTCATTTCTCGGTACATTTTGAGTCCCGTCTTTTCGGGCATGAGCAGATCGAGGCAGACCAGATCGGGCTTTTCTTCAAGGACCTTTTTCATTCCTTCGACCCCGTCGCACGCCTCGCAGACCTGATATCCGTTCTTCCTCAATAACGTCCCGAGAAACGTGACCACATCCGGCTCGTCGTCGATGATCAGGATTTTCTTGGGCATGACCGGCCCCTCCTGTTTTGTGGTTGGCCCCGGTTGATGCATGTATCCGATCGGTTGCCGATCACCTCTCGTCAATAGGTGATGCAACTGTCATGCCACAGGGGTTTCTATGATATGAGTTTGCTTTCATAAGAGTGAAATGGCGGGAATCCCGCGAGACGCGGGGCCGCCACCATAAGAGATGGAGCATTGTGGGAGCGACCTGCCGGTCGCCCGCGCTTCTCTGGTAGGGCTAATACCAATGCGCCATCAAAGGTCGAACATCGCCATTGTAGGGGCGCACCCGCGTGTGCGCCCTGAAAGCCGGGCCGACGCGCGGGTCGGCCCCTACCAGCCTTCGTTGATGTTATCTGTTTGAAATCGCTTTCTATGAGAACGCGGACGACGACCGGCAGGATGCCGATCGCTACTATTTCGTTTTCATGTTTGGTTGTAGCTTGTTAGCCACGGAATTCGGTAGGTGTTGCTGCCAAGAGTGGGGGGGACACGCGCCAACACGAAGTGAAGATTCGTTTCAATTGCGCGACGGATTTCTGAATGAAGACCATAACATCCTAATAAAGGGCCACATTCGCGACGTCTCGTCCATGAAACATCGTTTCATCGGCAAGGCTAACGATCGATACCGAACTTTTCCATCTTGCGCCAGAGGGTGGCACGGCTCATGCCCAGCCGACGTGCTGCGATGCTCTTTCGCCACTGGGCAGCTTCGAGTTCGCGAACAATCAGCTCTCGTTCAACGAGGTCGAGCTTCTCTTGTGGTTTGCGGGATGGTTGCGCGACAACCGCGGGCGTGGCATTCGCAATGTGGTGCGGCAAATCGGCGGACCGAAGGAGCATGCCGTTGCAGTGAACGAACGCGTGCTCGATGGCATTAGCCAGTTCTCTCACGTTACCCGGCCACGAATAGGACTCCAGAATTTCCAGGAATTCATCTGCAATGCCTTGAATGCTTCTCCCCATCTGCTTGTTGAACTTCTTGATAAAGTGAGCCACGAGGAGACGAATGTCTGCCGTACGCTCTCGGAGCGGCGGAAGATTCAACGGGAAGACGCTCAGCCGGTAATAGAGATCATCACGGAATGAGTTCTCGAGCACTTTTCGATACAGGTCTTTGTTGGTAGCCGTTATGAGTCGAATGTCTACTTTGATGCTGCGGTTGTCTCCCACCCTCTGGAATTCTCTCTCTTCCAGGACCCTCAGCAACTTCACCTGAATCGCCGGACTGATTTCCGCGATCTCATCGAGAAACAGCGTTCCTCCATTCGCCAGTTCGAACTTGCCGACGTGATCGCGTATCGCTCCGGTGAATGCGCCCTTCGCATGACCGAACAATTCGCTCTCGAGAACTCCCTCGGGCAGAGCGGAGCAGTTGATCGCGACAAACGGCTTCTCCGTGCGTGGGCCGTAAAAGTGGAGCGCCCGTGCGATAAGCTCCTTGCCCGTTCCCGATTCTCCTTGAATGAGAACCGTCGTGTCGGTGCCCAGCAACGATCCCATGACCTCATAGACCCGCTTCATAGCGTCGCTACGCCCCACGATATTGGTATATCCGTACTGGCGTTCCAACTCCTCTTGCATCCACCGGCTCTGGGATACGTCCCGAAACGTCTCCAATCCACCGACAATGTGCCCCTGTTCATCATAGAGAGGCGAGGCATTCACCACCAGGTGAACGACCTCGTTTCTCTTGTTCCGAATCGCGACTTGCACATCGCGGTACGGATGACCGCATGAAAGGGCTCGATCCACAGGACAGTGCTCGCGACACAGCGCGGCACGGAACACCCTTGTACACTCTTTGCCCAGAACCTCCTCCTTGTGGAACCCGGTTATTTGTTCCGCGGCGCGATTCCACGAGGCAATCTTCCAATCCTTGTCGAGTGTCATTACCCCTTCGGAAATGCTGTTGAGAATGGCCTCGAACATTCGGTCGTTTTCCATCATCCTTCCCCTTGTGTTCGGGGCGCCTGGGCGCGGGAAGTATGGAGTGCGTAGACCGCCTGAGGCGTCTTATTCTGACGAAAAGGCCCTTTTGGGTGATAGGTTGGCGACCTGGGTTGCGGATTTCAAAGGTAGATGCGCTGGCACCACACCACAACGCGCGAGCAGAGGTTACCACCTCGATCCACGCCAGAACATTATAGATGCAAGATCCACACCAGACAAGTTAAGTTTTCTGTCGAGGGAATCATGGAGAATCGCTTGACAATGAAAGACCGTTGCTCTATAATAATTATGAACCTTAACTTGTGTTTCTCCAGTCGCCCTAGCATCAAGGACTTCAGGTGTCATGCAAGGATTAAGATCCTAGGACATAGGCGCCTGTGCCGAGGACTTCTCACCGTAACTTCAATCGGTTTTATCCCCGTTCACAAACAGCCCTTGTTCGTAACCGTAAACGCACTCATGCAAAACGTGTGGCGTGCATTTTCCAAAGGAGTTAGAGAATGAGTATCAAAATTTATGTGGGAAACCTGTCCTTCGAATCCAACGAGACGGATCTTAAGGGGTTGTTTGCCACCTACGGGGAAGTTGAATCCGCAAAGATCATCGTTGACCAATTTACTAACAGGTCCCGAGGGTTCGGGTTCATTGAAATGACCAGCAGAGAAGAAGGTCTCAAGGCGATCCAGGCACTGGATTCAAAGGATCTCAACGGCCGCCCGCTGAAAGTGAACGAGGCCAGGCCCAAATCAGAAAACCGCGACCGAGGAAGCCGTACTTCTCGCTGGTAACCACCAGCCCTAGGCGTCTAATATCGGAAGGTGAGGCTCTCGGACTAGGGTCTCACCCCTCCCGAGACCGCGCTCCCGAGCCGGAGTGCAACGGCCGGTGTTCCGAACAGCCTCTTGGCGCAGGAGGAACTCGGCTTCCGCAATCATCTTATGATTTCCGTTTCCAGACAAGGGAGGTTCTAGCCTGTGCCGGGAGTAGTTGTCAGAGAAGACGAATCTTTTGAAAGTGCGTTAAAGCGTTTTAAGAAGCAGCTCCAAAGGTCGGGAGTTCTCGGAGAGGTAAAGAAGCGACGCGCATACGACAAGCCCAGCGTCAAAAGGAAAAAGAAATCCATCATAGCCCGCAAGAGGCTTTTGAAAAAGCTAAGAAGAATGCAACGCTCGAGGCAAAGGTAATCGTGCCGCACTTTGCCATCACTCTTGACTTGGTAAACCACAAAGATTTGCCCCAAGGTGAGAAATATGATAACAACTGCAGTTAAGGTTGAGAAGGAAGGATTGGTCGAACGGCTTGTTAAGGACGTCCATGCCGAATTGAGAACAGCACTCAAGGGATCCCGCCTGTGGGATGATCTCGATTACTTCGAAATTGCCATGGCAATGCAAAAAAGGCAAAATGCCTCATTTCCCCGTTTCGATTGGCTTTCGTGCGCTCCTGTTACGCGTGGCGGAAATCATTATGTCTATATCGGGACGGTCCTCAACAGCAGGCACAATTTGGTTTTTGTGGCTAAGACCTCTAAGGGATTCGAGGGAGCATGTGAGGTGGCAAATTTGTGTGCCCGAGAATTGGGGGCCTGAAGCATGTTGCGAAAGCCTTCAATTACAGCTAATCGGCTGCCTGGCCGACGTTGTGAACATGTCAATTCGGTGGCCAGCCTCACAGGACCACGAATACCGCGCAGGATTCGGGTGCTTAGTTGCGCGCGGATAGAATCTTCCACGAGATATCCTCAGTCCGGGGGTCAACCGTCCCCAATGTTTTCGGCGAGGGGGATCGCCAGAAATCACGGACAGGAACAGTGCGAGACAAGAAGATGAAGATTGCCTTAGTGATTCCTCGGAACAGCCTTGACTCTCAAAGAAGTTTCTACGACTACAAGTTTGGCAGGAGGTTTCTCCTTTCCAGGAAGCATATTTCATATCTCCTGGCTATCCCCACTCTTACCGCACTCACGCCTCCACAACATGAGGTCAGGGTTTTTGACGACAACATCCAGGCCATTGACTACAAGTGGAAGGCGGACATTGCGGCAATCACGATACGAACGATGTTCGCAAAGAGGGCATATGAGATATCCGAAACCTACCGGGCGAGGGGAGTGAAGACCGTCGTAGGGGGCATACATCCCTCAATGTGTCCCGAAGATGCTCTTCCCCACTGTGATAGCGTCGTAATCGGCGAGGCTGAAGAGATTTGGCATACCGTCTTACAGGATGCCGAAGATGGCCGACTGAAAAGGCTTTACAGAGCCGAACGGACTGCGAACCTCAAGGCGGCTCCTATCCCAGATAGGTCTACGCTTTCTAGAGACCGATACATGCTGGATATTGTTCAGACCACGAAGGGTTGCCCTTTCCATTGCGAATTCTGTGCTGTACACGCCTTCGACGGACAGACAATTAGGCATAAGACGATCGAGCAGGTTATCCGGGAGATTCAGGTTATCAATAGTAGCGATGCCACATACAAGACAAAAAACTCTTTATTCTTTGCCGATGACAACATTATCGCCGACAAGGCATTTGCCAAGGAACTCTTCCTTGCTCTCAAGCCTTTCAACATCAACTGGATGTGTCAGGCCTCCATCAATATTTCACAGTATCCTGAGCTGCTGGAATTAATGAGAGAGAGCGGGTGCGGGGCAGTCTTCATAGGCTTTGAGTCCGTATCCAAAGAGAACCTTGCCATGATGCGCAAGGGGGTTAATCAGCGGTACGACTATCTGGAAGCAATCAGAAAGATACAGTCGTATGGAATCTTGGTTCACAGCTCGTTCATCGTGGGTTACGATTTTGATTCCGAAGACACTTTTGACGAACTCATAGACTTTATTCGCGAATCAAACCTCTTAATGCCATTGATAAACATTCTTACTCCCTTACCGGGGACCAAGTTGTTCAAACGTCTTGACGAACAGGGACGGATCCTGCACAAGGATTGGACCAAATATGACACGCAGCATGTCGTGTTTTCCCCTGCCCGGATGTCCCCAGAGGAGCTGTTACGAGGATACCAAAAGGTTATGAAATCGTAAGCATTCACTTACGCGCGGCAACAGGAAGGGCACACGAAATCCGTGGGTTATGAAGGCCCGTCCAATGGTTGTTGGATTTGAGCGGTGAGGGGTCACGTCAGGGGGGATTTGAACGGG
>Ga0172373_10000430_pt1 | contig 69214 bp, 74 predicted proteins | sample Lak10m_2_FD_114546 | JGI IMG/M metagenome (GOLD analysis project Ga0172373, IMG submission 114546) | Freshwater microbial communities from Kabuno Bay, South-Kivu, Congo - kab_092012_10m | ecosystem: Environmental > Aquatic > Freshwater > Lake | place: Democratic Republic of the Congo...
ACAGACGCCCCAGGTTCTACAAGCGGCGGAGACTTGGTCTATCCCGGCTCCGGCGACTATATTTACGCTTTTCAAGGGGGAACCGCCGCCTTCTGGGCGTATTCCCTATCCAATAACAATTGGACCACCTTTGATCCGACAGACGCGCCGGGTGTAGTTGGTTGGGGCGGCTCTCTGGTTAATCCCGGTTCCGGCGACTATATTTACGCTTTTCAAGGGGGAACCGCCGCCTTCTGGGCGTATTCCCTTTCCAATAACAATTGGACCACCTTTGATCCAACAGACGCGCCGGGTAGGGCAGGCTCAGGCGATGCTCTGGTCTATCCCGGTTCAGGCAATTATATTTATGCTTTCCAGGGAAGTTATTCCCCCAGTCGTTTTTGGGCGTATGCGTTTAAAGGTGAACAAAAAGTGGTTCTTCAGCGGGTGCCGCAATATACAGACGTGATGGTCCAGAGTGGAGGGTCGTTATCCGTCAGCAGTTGGAACGGGGCCAAGGGCGGGGTGCTGGCTTTTTACGCGAGCGGAAATGCAGAAGTTCAGAGCGGAGGAGATATCACTGTTACCGGAAGGGGCTATCGGGGCGGAGCAGATTGCGGAATGTACTGTCGGGGATTTGCTGGCGAGTCATACCATCGTGTTGGGGTTTCATATTCATACAGTAATATTTTAGGCGGTGGTGGTGGCGGCCTTTCAGACGATGAGGGGCAGGGGATAGGCGGCTATGGGGGCGGATACGGCACGGCGGGCGGAGGATCATACGGAGGGATAACATATGGCGTGACCAATCTTGCCGATATATTTTTAGGGAGTGGCGGCGGCGGGTATGGTTATTCAGCTGTCGGCGGCGGCGGCGGCGGGATGATATTCATTATGGCAAACAACTTAAGTCTTTTTGGTGCTGGCGCAATTAGCGGCGGCGGCGGAGCGGGTGGTAGCAGTTATGGTGGAGCTGGTGGCGGGGCGGGAGGTTCGGTGTATTTAAAAGGGTTCAACTTAGATCTAGGCGCTGGATATGTGACGGCTATCGGTGGGGCGGGCGGTATAGGTTATATGGATCCGGATCTTGGGAAAGCAGGCGGGGATGGACGGATCAATCTAATGTCAAATTCCATCACCGGCACGACCACCCCGGCTGCCAATACCGAGGCGCCACTGCCTGAATACTATTTTTCCGGCACTTTTACTTCCGGCGCGGTTGACCTGGGAATCGACGCGGCCGGCTGGGGTAATCTTGACTGGACGCAGTCCGGCACCGGCACCATCACCGTCAAGGTTCGTTCGGACGCGGACGGCAACTTTGCGGACGCTCCCGCTTGGGGCAGTTGCGCCGATATCTCCAATGGCAACGCTATCTCAAGCGGCAACTGCGTGACTGCTGGCCATCGCTATCTGCAATATCAGGCGACTTTGTCCACTTCAGACACCGCCGTTACCCCTTCGCTCGATGACATTACGCTCAATTATACTTATTATCCGACCGGCCAAACAATTGTCTCTTCCTGGTATGACACGACTGATGACGCTAATTTTCTAAGTAAAATTATCTGGGATGAAAACATAACTTTACCTTCGGGAACCAGCGTGGAATTCCAGGCACAAACAGCGCCAGATTCTTCCGGCGCGCCCGGAACAGCCACGGGATTTGAAGGTCCGGACGGAACGAGCGGGACATATTTTTCCAATTCAGACGGCAACTGTTCCAAAGTTTCCCAGACGGTTACCTGCAATGTGCCGTCTAGCATCAGTATCGGCGACGGAACGAACGACCATTGGATCCAGTATAAAGCGATTTTGAATTCCGACGGAGCCAACACACCGCAATTGGACTCGGCCAAACTCCAGTATGTCGTCAACAACACTCCGGCTGTTTCCAACGTGACGGCTTCAGAAAATTCCTCGGGCGTTTTAAACATTGCTTACGACGTGGCTGATTCAGATAACGGAACGCAAACTATTTCTTTTGGCCTCGATACCGGCATCACTTTGGCCGACAATCCTTTGACTTCCGGCGCAACCACCATCAATTTGTCCGGCAATTACGCAAATCTGCCGATCGGCGCGCAGACAATTCAAATTGACCAGGAACAAATTGCTTGCAGCTCGCGTTCCGGCGCCGTCCTTTCCTCTTGCACCCGCTCGGCCAACAATACCCGCGCGGCTTCGCACACCCAAAGCTCTGTTGTCTGGTTTGTAAATACCGCCGGCAATGTAGCGGGAGACGCCGGGGCGGGGATTGCAAACGGAACGGGCAAATCCGCCACCTGGAACATCAAAGCGGACTTAAGCGGAATATACAACGCCGCGGCGACAGTCAGGGTCATGGCCAATGACGGCCAACTGGCCAATCAGATGTCCCTAGCCAGCGGAGCGGTTTCAACTTCTTTTATCTTAGACACCAAAAATCCAGCTTCGCCCCAGATAACTTTCAATCGGTCGGCCTCGTCAAATCAAATCACCATCGGAATAACGGATGATTCGACTGCCGGTTTGGAATACGCACTGGACTTTCCTAACGCCGCAACGGACGGCTCGGCTGATCCTTGCGATTTCACCACTCCTTCCTGGCAAAGTTTCACTTATCCCTCGCAGACCGTGACAATTTCCGACAACAACGATGACGTCCGGAAGGCCTGCGTTCTTTTCCGCGACGCTTACGGCAACACATCTTCCAACACCGGCAACTTCGCCCTCACGCCCCGAAATCCCTATGCTTTCCAATATTACGACGTTTCTAACGCGGGCATCGGCGACTACCGGCTATTTCTCTCCTGGGGCGTGCCGGAAGACACGGCCGAAGGGAAAGAAACGGGTGCCAACGGCTTTTCCCAATACGAAATCCAAAGATGCTCGGACGCAAAAGACAATCCCAACTGTTCGCCGAGCGTGACATATTCCACCATTATTTCCAAACTGGAAAATTCACTAACTGACACGGAAGGCGGGGCGGGACTAGATCCCAATCTGCGTTATTGTTATCGCTTCCGGACCAAGGATGGAAATCCCGATCCAACCAGCGACTATTCCAAATGGAGTTCGACTATCTGCGCCGTGCCAGGTTCCGGCACTTCGTCCATCACCAAAAATGTTTCCATCCATTGGTACGCGACGGCCGAAGAAAATGTGCCGGCCGACCAGGTCTACACTACCCAAGCCACTATCCGCTGGCAAACGGTCAACGCGGCTGATCCGGGCGAAGCGATTCTTTCCGATTCCACCGTCTGGTGGCGCATTCTGGGTTCCTCGGAATGGACCGAATCATATTCGGTCGCTTCCTACGTGGAGAATCACGTCATTACCATTCCGGGCCGGCTTTCTCCCGGAACCACTTATGAATACCGCGTCACTTCTACCACGCCTTGGGCGGCTTCCGACACCCAAGATGGCACGACGCCGGCCACTTTCACGACCAAAGTCGGTCCGGTCATCCGCAACGTCCAAACCGTTTCGGTCGGCAACACCAACGCGGCCGTGGAATGGGATACCGAAAACCAAGCCGGCAATCCGGTCAACGCTTCCAGCGTTATCTATTATTCTTCCGCCGTTGACGCCGACGGCGACCTTATCGCGCCCCAGACGGCTAACTGTCCCGGCGGCTATTCCACCCATCATGCCTGTACCATGACCGACCTCACTTCGGGCCTGCCTTACTATTATTACGCCTATTCGGTCCTGGAAACGGATCCGGACGCCTTTTCGGCCGATACCAACGGCGGAGAATATTACCGCTTTACTACCACCACCGACACCACGCCGCCGCTCATCACTCCGGACGCGGGGAATCCTTTGATTCTGACCGATACCCAGGCGGCGCTTGCGCTCCAAACCGACGAACGTTCGCAATCCTGGCTCCTTTACGATACGGCAACCCACGCGGGGGCGAGTTTTCCGGCCAACAATTTCAATCCGGCTAACCCGGCCCACAATCCGTATGCCGATTATCTTTCTTCCAGCGCCAGCAGCCAGGCCCACACTTTTGTTTTCAGCCTGGACACGCTTTCTCCCGATACAACTTATTATTACCGCTTAATTTCCGAGGATGTTTCGGGCAACACCAGCGCGGAAACGGAAGCCAGCTTCACGACTCTTCCAGTCCAGGTGGACCAGCACGCTCCGCTTTCGTCTATTTCCACGCCGGCCGATGCCAACAGCGCCGATTCAGCTGACATTACCCGCGGCTCCACTTACGCTTATGTAACTTGGACGACCGACCAGGTGGCCAATCAGTCTTTGGACTGCTCGCTTACCCAAGGCGGACCCTACACCATTTCCACCGCGGACCTTTCAAGCTACAACCGAAAGCACACGTTAAAACTGCCCAGTCTCGCGGCGGACACGAAATACTTCTGCCAAGTTTCCTCTGAAGACGATCTCTTGCCGGCCACCGTGCGCACTTCTTCCGAGTTCAGCTTTACTACCCTGCCTGATCCGGCTTACCAGCACGATCCACTTTCCGAGATCACTGACATTTCCGATCCGCCAGCAGTGCTCACTGACACGAAAGCAGTCATCCGGTTCAATACCGACCAAGCGGCTAAATGCGCGATCGAATACGGGACAGAAACCGGCAATTATGCAGAAGTGCCGATCACAGAAACGCTTTATAATTTCAACCATTCCATGCATCTCACCGGACTTATTTTTTCCACGCCATATTTTTATCAAATTACTTGCGCGGACAATCTGGACAATTCCGTAAGTTCTTCCGAATACACTTTTACGACGCTCGAACAGCAATTCACTTCGACCGAGTGGGGGGAACAAGGCGATACCACGGCGCCGGAAATTACCGGCGTGGCAGCTGGTAAACTGGCCGGTGAGTCAGCGACCGTCACCTGGACCACCAGCGAAGTTTCGGACGGTTGGGTGCAATATGGCATCACCAGCGGCACCTATGAAAACGCAGCCGGAGATTATTTGGTCAACGCGGATCCGGCCAGCTATGACACCAAGCATGCCGTGATTGTCAATAACCTTGTTCCGGGAACCAAATATTATTACGTAGCTGTTTCTACTGATGTGGCTGGCAATAAAGGCGTTTCAAATGAATATACTTTTACCACCAAATCACCGTCTTCTCTTTCCTCCATCAATGTTGTTTCCACCGCCATTAACGAAGCTACTATCACTTGGAAAACTTCGGAAAAAACTAGCTCAGTCGTGGAATACGGACTGACGGAAGAATATGGGGACAAAAAAGAATCATCAGCTATGGTGACTGAACATAGTGTATCGCTTTCCGGTCTTGAATCGGGCGCGCTCTACCATTTTCGCGTCAAAGGCAAAGACGTCTTAAACAATCTGTATTCCTCCGGCGACTATACTTTCCAGCCGAAATCACCGCCCCAAATTTCTGGCGTCGCGGTTGCTGATTTGACGGAGCATAGCGCCAAAGTGAGATTTTCCACCAACGTTCCGACTGACGCGCTAGTTACCTATACCGATCCGGCTCAAACCGAAAATTCCGGCTCTCAAGGCAAGCCGGATCTCGCGACCAGCCACGAAGTGGAACTTAAAAACTTGAAACAAGGCACGACTTTCTCCTTAGCGATAAAAGTCCGCGATATGGACGGTAACGAAACGGAAGAAACCGCTCAGAATTTCACCACCGGCAAAGACGAAAATCCGCCGGCGATCGACCAAGTGCGGACCGATTCGGCCCTCACCCAAAATGACAACGTGCAGACGATAATTTCCTGGACGACCGACGAGCCGGCTAATACCAGTCTGCTTTATCGGGAAGGGCAGAGCGGAGAAGAAAAAGAAGTTAAGATAACCGACAATGAAACTTTGAACCACGTGGCGGTCGTCACGACTTTTAAACCAGGAGTCGTTTACTATTTCAAGGTAAAGTCGGTAGATTTGTCCGGGAATGAAGGTCTTTCCACGGAGTATGCTTTACTTACGCCCAAAAAGAAAGAGAATGTTGTTCAGCTCATCATCAATAATTTTCAACAGATATTCGGCTGGGCGAAAAGATAGTTTAAAAAAGCCCACGGGACATATATGACGTATATTAAGGTAAAAGACGTGGACCCCAATAGCAATCCCGCAAAGCGGGATGATACGGGGCAAGAATCCCAGTAGTATTCTGCCGGCAGGAGCTACGGGATAAAAAATAAATGACCTACATTCGCGTCAAAGACGTAGAAAAGATAATTGATCGGGACAGAAACACCATCCTGCGCTGGGAACGCGCGGGCCTGGTTCCGCATCCGCAAAAAGACAGCCGCGGGTGGCGTTTTTATACGGAAAAGGACATTGAAAAGATAATCAGTTTTATGAAAAGGCGCGGCGTAGAAATTTGCGCGAAAACATGATAAGATAGAATAAAATAAAAGATGTCGATCCCGCGCCAAATTCCAATAAAAAATTTGTCAGTGTATTGTTTTGTTGTAAATTTATCCGCGGGTTATGATAGATAAAATCAAAAATTAGTGCGCGAATTGGCGCGAGATGCTAGTTTTTTCAGCTACTCGCTCCACTCGCGGACAAAAATGGAAAAATGGCCGATCCAATAATTGAAATAAAAGACCTTCAAGTCATATATAATAAGGGAAAGTCCAACGAAGTCCGATCGCTGGAGGACATTAACGTCAAAATTTTTCCCGAGGAATACGTGATTATTTTCGGTCCCTCCGGCTGCGGGAAGTCGACTTTGCTCTATACTATTGCCGGACTCCAGCAGGCCACCTTCGGGGATGTTAACGTGGAGGGCAGAAATATTTCCAAAATGAATAAGAAAGAAATGGTGGAACTGCACCAGACCGGAATCGGCATGATTTTTCAGGCTTTTTATCTTATTTCCTCCATAAGGATCCTTGACAACGTTTGCTTGCCGAAGATTTTTCGCGGAGAAGGCACTGTTGAAAGAAGGGAAACCGGCATGAAACTGCTTCGGCGTTTTGGCATTGCCGAGCAATCTCATAAGTTTCCCAATGAACTTTCCGGAGGCCAGAAACAAAGAGTAGCCATCGCCCGGTCGCTTGTGAATAATCCGGAGATCATCTTGGCGGACGAGCCGGTGGGAAATCTCGACAGCGAGTCGGCGGAAAATGTGCTGCAGATACTCAAGGAGCTCAATGAAACCGACAAGAAAACAATCATCTTGGTGACTCACAATTCGGAACATTTGCATTACGCCGACCGTATCTTGCACATGAAAGACGGTATAATTGTGAGTGAGGAAGTTAATCAAGAAAAAAGATCTCCGGAAACGATTAAAGAAGAGATGGCCAAGGAGCCGAAAGAAATATCTCCCGAACTTAAACTGCTCATGAGGACGTTTCAAAATTTCTCGCCCAGGCAAATCGGAGCGTTGCTCAATCCGTATAAGGCCAAGCAAGTGGTCAGCCATATCCTTTCCCAATTTACGGAAGAGCAGGTGACCGCCGCCGAAAATCATCTGAAGGACTTATTATTTAAAAATATTGACATCGAAACATTCCGGCAAAATCTGGATCGCGGACTTAATGAGGGCGGGGCCGGATGGAATAAATTAAGATCAGAATCTTTTTCCAGGAGAGTGGACGAGATTATAAGTCATTCCGAAGCTTTAACCAGAAATTTTCACGAAGAACTTGAACCGCTGGCCGACTATCTGATAAAACTGTTTGGCGTCAAGTTAAATCCTCAGGGACGGTCGCGCCTTGTTTCCTTTCTAAAACTGCGAGTAGAAAGCAGGATTGACGCCAACGGACTTCAGGAAAGACTGGATGCGCCTTTTTATCTTGGCGGAGTCGGTTTTTATAAAAGCACCGCGGAAAAAATGGTAAAAGAAGTGGAGCTGATAATGCTTCTTAAATATTCCGCATAATATATGAGATTCAAAGACTTATTCATGCTATCAACTAGAATGTTCAAGGCCCGGACCTCGCGGACGCTGTTAACTATTTTAGGCATGAGTGTCGGTATCAGCGCGGTCCTATTTCTTGTGTCGTTTGGATATGGGCTGCAAAGGACTTTGTTGGAGAGAATAACCACATCCGATTCTCTTTTGACACTGGATGTTAACGAGGCAAGCTCCGGCGCGGTAATCTTGGATAACGCGATGGTCGAAAAAATACAGAATTTGCCAGGAGTGGATGAAGTGAGTCCTTCATTTCAAATAAATGCCCAGGGACATATGGCCGACATATCCGCGGATTTGTCGGCAGTCGGAGTTAAACCGTCGTTTTTGAAATTGGGAGGTTATCGGATCATCAGCGGAGAAACGCTGAGTGATGAAAAACCGAATGGCGTGGTGGTTACTTCCGCGATCGGCCAGGTGTTTGGAAAAAATATCGCGGCGGATATGATCGGCCAGGAAATTAATTTTTCATTTTTCATTCCGAAAGACGCGGGAGTGGCTGCTGAAGGCGGAGATTTGCAAGGTAATCTGGAAAGAATCGAAAGTGACACCCAGTATAAAATTTTGGGAATAATCGAGGGGGAAGAGAATACAGTTTACGTTAATTCTAATTCCACGGCCAATCTGCATGTAAACAGGTTTACTCAGGCCAAGATCAGGTGTCAATCCCAGGCAGTGATGCCGGAAGTGCGGGCGGCCATTGAAAAAGAGGGCCTTCTGGTGTCATCTCTTTCCGAAACGGTCGATCAGGCCAATCAAATTTTCCGGATCGTTCAGATAGTTCTGCTGCTCTTCGGCGTAATCGCCTTGGTCGTTAGCGCCATCGGTATGTTTAACACGATGACCATCACTCTTTTGGAAAGAACGGAAGAAATTGGAATCATGAAATCGATTGGCGCGTCCGATTTGGGAATTTCCCTTATGTTCATCATGGAATCGACCATAATGGGTTTTTTGGGCGGATTGGGAGGAGTAATTATAGGTTTTTTGGGAGGAGAGATCGTCAATCGGATCATTAATTTCGTTGCTTCCCGGTTCGGAGGCGAATCAGTCAAACTATTCTATAGCCCGCTGTGGTTTGTTATGTCCATACTGATATTTTCCGCTTTTGTCGGATTAGTCACTGGATTCGCTCCGGCGCGACGGGCAAGCAAAATCGATCCTTTAGATGCGTTGCGATATAAATAATTGTTATCGCTTCCACTTTCTTTTTGTGAAAAAAGAAAGTGGAGAAAGAAAATCACCACGCCGGCTGGCGCTGAGACAAATTTATCGCTTTCTCACTAAAATCACTAGACGACTTCGCTCCGAAGAGGCACTGAGTGATTTTTAACGTTCAAAAGCTAAAATTTGTTTACGTGCTGCGCTATGCGCGGATAATCTTTACATAAATATTTTTCCGTGTTTTTATTACAAAGCCAAGAAAAACAGCACATATGAGGATTCTTAAGGGCAAAAAAGTTGCGGGCAGAATACTAAATGATATTGAATGCAATATTAAACGAGATAAATTGAAACCGGAGCTGGCGGTTATTTTGGTCGGGGAGAATAAGGCTTCGGAAATTTATGTAAAACTCAAAGGAAAGGCAGCTAAAAAGACAGGTATCGATTTTAGTCTTTTCAAATTTAAAAAAACGGAAAAGGAGAATGAAATAATTAGAAAAATCCAAGAGCTTAATGAAAATAAAAAAATATGCGGTATCATTGTCCAATTGCCATTACCAGTGAAGTTTAATACCCAAAAAATAATAAACTCTATAAACCTTAGCAAGGATGTAGACGGTTTTCATCCTAAAAATGTGAAAAAATTCATAAAAAATGAAGCGGATATCTGGCCGGTTTTTCCACATGCCATCGTGCGGCTCATTAAAAGTAGCGGAGTGAAAGTGAAAAATAAGAAAGCGGTAATTTTAGCCAATTCAATGAGATTTGGAGAGGTAATGAAGGCGGCGCTGAATAATAAGGGCATGAAAGCAGAATACATTTTAACGAAAAATTTGAACCGTAATCTCAAAAAATTTAATAAGGTGGATATCGTGGTTTCCGCCGTGGGAAAACCCGGAATCATAATTGGAGAAATGATAAAAAAAAGCGCCGTCGTCATTGACGGCGGAATCACAAAAAAAGGAAAAAAAGTTTTTGGCGATGTTGACTTCGATTCAGTCAAAAATATTGCCGGATATCTGACACCCGTTCCGGGCGGCGTGGGGCCGGTCACCATCGCCTGTCTTTTGGAAAATGTCTATTTAGCTGCTAAAAAACAGTCCAAATAAGGACTGTTTTTTTGTGCCGCCGATCGGAGTCGAACCGATATGAGATAAATCCCACACGATTTTGAGTCGTGCGCGTCTGCCAGTTCCGCCACGGCGGCTTATTTTGTTTCAGCCTGTAAATATTGTATAATATAATCAATTATGGCGAAAATCATCTCTTTAGTCAACCAAAAAGGCGGGGTGGGCAAAACCACTTCGGCTATCAATCTGGCGACTTATCTGGCGGCGGCCGGCAAGTTTGTTCTTTTAGTTGACCTGGATCCGCAGGGAAATGCGTCTTCGGGAATGGGTATTGATCATCGCAATCTTCCAAAAAATCTTTACCATTCTATGATTACCGGAGAACATCCATCCAATGTTATTATAAAAACGCAGACTTTCGGACACGACTTGCTTCCGGCTTCCCAGGATTTGGCCGGAGCGGGAATCGAGCTGGTGCACATGGATAATCGTGAATTCCGGCTTTATAATGTTTTGCGGGAGGTCCGGACTAATTATGATTACATTATTATCGATTCGCCGCCGAGCCTGGGACTTCTGACCATCAATGGATTGGTAGCTAGCGATGAGGTGATAATTCCAGTGCAAACGGAATATTTTGCGCTGGAAGGATTGAGTCAGTTGCTTCAGACTATCGATTTAGTCCGGGAAAATTTGCAGCCAAACCTCAGGGTTATGGGAGCGCTTCTTACAATGTATGACAAACGGAACCGTTTATCCAGGCAAGTTATCAAAGAGGTCCAGGATCATTTTCCGGGACATGTTTTTGATAGCGTTATTCCGAGGTCCGTACGATTGGCTGAAGCGCCGGGATTCGGAAAGTCAATATTAGGTTTTGATTCGCTGTCCAAAGGAGCGCGAGCGTATAAAAACTTAGCGCGGGAAATAATCGAACTTGAAAACAAAGAAGAAAAAGAATTTTCAGTTTAAAAATAAAAATTAAATTTTATGCCAAATAATTTTGGACTTGGTCGGGGATTAGCGTCGCTTATTCCGCAGAAAAAATCGCTGGCGGACGGAGAAAATAAAATGGGCATTGGATTGGCGACGAACAAGGAAGTCGCGCCGATCAGTGGTGGCGTTGATGAGCTGGATATAACCAGAATCATTCCCAATCCTCATCAACCAAGAAAAAATTTTAACCCGGAAAAATTGCAGGAACTTTCTGATTCGATCAAACAGCACGGGATTTTGCAGCCGATAGTCGTATCCAAAAACGGGAATCAATATGAGGTGATTGCCGGGGAAAGAAGATTGCAGGCGGCCAAGCTGGCAGGTCTTTCCAAAATTCCGGCTATCTTACGCGAAGCAACTGATCAACAAAAACTGGAATTGGCCGTCATTGAGAATATTCAGCGTCATGATTTGAATCCAGTCGAGGAGGCTAAATCATACGCTAAACTGGTTCAGGAATTCGGTTTGAAACAAGAAGCGGTGGCGGACAAGGTCGGCAAAAGCCGCAGTGCCGTGGCCAACAAGTTAAGGCTTTTAAGTCTGCCGGTTGAAATCCAAAAATCAATTATCGATGGAAAAATAACCGAAGGCCATGCCAAAGCTATTTTGGCCATTGAAAATCCGGAAAAACAAAGAGCGCTTTTTGAGCTGATCTTGAAGAGCAATTTGACGGTGCGTCAAACTGAGGATAAGACGAGGGAAATATCGGTGCGTACGCATAAAAGATTTGTTTCAAAAGATCCGGAAATAAAAAAGATGGAGGATGATTTGGTTGCGAAACTGGGAACCAAGGTAAGGGTTTCCAAAGCGGGAAATGGCGGGAGAATCATTATTGATTATTATTCTAAAGAGGAGCTGGACAATCTTATTTCAAAGATATGTTTATAGCTGAATATTTTATTTGGCACTACACCCGGGGGATAAAGGGTCTTTTTTCGATCTTGAAGAATTATTTAAAATTTTTCTGGCACTTCTTTTCTGTTGGCATAATTTTAAGAACTTTTTTTTCTCCATGGAAAAGAGACATAACGTTTTCCAATTGGCGAGGACTCCATCCGTTCCTGTCTATCAAAAAGTTTTTTTTCAATTTATTTGCCAGACTTATCGGCGCTTTGGTGAGAATTCCCGTGATAATCCTTGGTTTACTTATGGAACTTTTAACGGCAATTTTGGGAATAGCCGTCTTTATTCTCTGGATATTTTTACCGATAAATGTCATTTGGGCGATCTCATTTTTCGGCAAAATGGCGGAGATGAAAAAAATTGACCAAACTGGTCTTTTTTATATTTTTTTTCTGCTTTTAATTTTTATTTTTGTATTAATTTCTTTTGTTTCCTTTTTCAGATGTCGAAGGAAAAAGCTGGAGGAGATGAGTTTATCGGAACTGGCAAGGAGGCGGTGGTTTATCAGGGTTTGGAACCGGATGGGCTTTATCCGGGAAGATTCCGCCATAAGAGAGACATTTTCCGACAGAGATTCGCTGGCCAGGGTGATGAAGAAAATCGGTTTAGGAATTGATAATTTAGAGCGGATCGTCGCCTGGGAAACAAAAAGGCAAAAGAGAAATGAAAATAAAGGCAAATTCTGGACAGAGGAGAGATTGATGAACATCCAGCCCATTGGAAAGTATTGGCATTTTGCCTACACGGTCGAACTTGACCGATATTCATTTCCATTGCCGCAAAAAAACGTTCCTTACGGCGAAGCTTATCTGATGGGGCGCGAAGAGGATATTGAAATGGCGGAGATAATTCTGTCCCGTCCTTCGCAAAACAGCATTCTATTGGTGGGCGAGCCGGGAGTGGGGAAAAGAACGCTGGTCGACTTGATTGCTGAAAAAATAAAAGAGGAAAAAGTCCAGCCAATCCTTAAATTTAAAAAGTTGGTAGAATTGGAATTGGATCGGGTCATCGCGGATTTTAAAGGCAACGATTTGATAAATGAATTACACAGGATTTTTCAGGAAGCCGCTTTTGCCGGAAATATTATTCTGGTCATCAACAATATCCAGGAATTTTTGTCTCGGGAAGGAAAATTAGGAATCGATATAACCAGTACGCTGGTTCAATATATGGATATTCCAACCTTTCAGGTCATAGCCATTTCGACGTCAGTTGATTTCCATGTGCATCTGGAAAAAAACGCTTCGGTTATGAAATATTTCGACAAGATCGTCATGAATGAGTTGTCGCTGGAGGAAACAAGGAATGCCATGCTGCACTTTCTGGAAAGGGAAGAAAAAGGGAGGGTGCTGGTGAGTCAGCAGGCCATAGAAGAAATAATCAAGCTGTCTGATCAGTATATAACTGATTCTCCAATGCCGGAAAAAGCTATTGATATTTTGGAAGAAGTCCTGATCTATTGGGCGCAGAATCCATCCGACTATTTTGTAACAAAAGAAGACGCTGACAAGATTTTTTCCGATAAGTTGAAAATTCCTCTCGGCGAAATAAGGCATGAAGAGCAAGAGAAGCTTGTAAATCTGGAGGGAATTTTGAAAAAAAGAGTCATCGGCCAAGATGAGATTATCAAACAAATATCCCAGGTCATGATTCGCGCTCGGGCCGGGGTTTCTGATCGGAGCAAGCCGATCGGCAGCTTTTTGTTTCTCGGCTCAACTGGAGTGGGAAAAACGGAAACGGCCAAGGCCCTGGCGGAAGCTTATTTTGGAAGCGACAACCGGATGATTAGGCTGGATATGAGTGAATATCAAAATGCCGATTCCGTCGGCAGGATTTTGGGAGAGGAAAAATCCGGAAATCCTTCAAAGTTCCTCTCGGAAATTTCCGAGCGTCCTTTTTCTGTGTTGCTTCTAGACGAAATTGAAAAGGCATATCCGGAAATTTTGAATTTGTTTCTCCAGATTCTTGTCGAAGGCTGGCTAACGGATGCTTTCGGCCGAAAAGTGATATTTAAAAACATGATAATAATCGCCACCTCTAACGCTGGAGCGGAAATAATAAAAGACGGAATCGAAAGCGGATATTCAAATGAAACAATCCATAAACAGGTAATCAATTATGCGATTTCTTCCGGGATATTTCGGCCTGAATTTTTGAATCGTTTTGAAAATGTTTTGTTCTTCAAAAATCTGGAAGGAGATGAACTCATGGAAGTCACCGGTCTCATCATGAAAAACACGGCAAAGAGAATTTATGAAAACAAAAATATCAAAATAAATTTTGGAGAAGATCTGCTTCAGGCGATAATTGGAAAGGGATATGAACCGATATTCGGAGCTCGTTCCATCAAACGTTTTGTTCAGGACAAAATAGAAGATGTATTGGCGAAAAAAATTGTCGAAGGGGAGGTGTCCGAAGGACAGGAGATCGACTTGAAAGCTGAAGACATCTAATAAGCCAAGTTTTTTCTTTTCTCCGCTTTTTTTATCTGGCTTTTGGCCAGTGTTGTCCGTACGAACCGGAGCCAGTCCTGACTCGGGTTTTTATTTTCCTTAGAAACGATTATTTCGATTACTTCGCCGTTCTTTATTCTGTAATCTAAAGGAACCATCTTGCCGTCCGCTTTGGCGCCCAGCGCTCGATTGCCGATTTCACTGTGGACCTGATAAGCAAAATCTATGGGCGTGGCTTCTTCGGGCAGGTCGATAACATCGCCGCGGGGAGTGAAGGCAAAAATATGGTTTTTAAAAAAATCAATCCTAAGTGTTTCCAAAAATTCGTCAGCGCTGCCATGTCGGCCAATTTCGTTTTGCCATTCGCGTAATTGTTTAACCCAAACAAGTTCTTCATCCGGAACCTTTTCTTTTTTACCGAAGAAAAATGACTTCCAGCTTTTTTTACCCTCGCTATAAACCCAATGTGCCGCGATTCCGAATTCCGCCTCATCATGCATTTTTTTCGTCCTAATCTGGACTTCCAGAATTTTTCCTTCCAAAGCAAAGATGGTTGTGTGAATGGACTGATAACCGTTGGGCTTGGGTAATGATATGTAATCCTTGATTCTTCCCACCAGCGGATGATATTTTTTGTGGACTATGCCCAGCGTTTCATAACAGTCAGCTATTTCCGGAACAATAATCCTTATTCCGGCCAGATCATAAACTTTGTTTATGTCCATCCCGTGTTTTTTTAGCTTTTGAAAAAGGCTGTAGATGGATTTTACTCGGCCGTAGATATCGATTACCTTGATTCCGTTCCTGAGCAGTTCTTTTTTTAACTCCTGGACCGATTTTTCCACATTTTTCTTTCTTTCTCTAAAAACTTCATCCCGAATTTTTTTCGTGTATTCGTAATTTTCCGGATCCAGGTATTTAAAAGCCAGATCTTCCAATTCCAATTTAATCTCTCCGATGCCAAGTCGGTTCGCGATCGGAACAAACACCTCCATTGTTTCATTCGCGATCCGCAACTGCTTGTCCGGAGGATTATACTGAAGAGTTCGCATATTATGCAGCCTGTCAGCAAGCTTTATGATAACTACCCGTATATCCGAAGCCATGGCCAAAAACATTTTGCGCAAATTTTCCAAGTAGAGTTCTTCTTTGGTTTCCCGCAATTTTATTTTTCCGAGCTTGGTCACTCCGGAAACGATGAAAGAAATTTCTTTCCCAAACTTTTCCTCCAGCTCTTTCATGGTGACTTGAGTATCCTCGGGAACGTCATGAAGGAGTCCCGCGGCGATTGTTTTTGATCCCATTCCGATCCTGGCCAAATTAACGGCCGTGCCCAGGGGATGCTGGATATAATCTTCTTCAGACCTTCGCTTTTGGCCGCGGTGGGCCATTTCGGCAAACTCAAAAGCGCTTCGAATGAGTGACTCTCGTTCGGGAGTAAGGGGTACTCTTAAGTTTTTCAGCACGTCATCTATCTTCAGCATATGGCTAATAGTACAGCTGAAACGCTTATTTTTTTCAGAAAAATTTATTTTTCGAATTGGCACTCTTTGTTTGAGCACCTTATCTTCCCTTGGGCTGCGAAGACAAGAAGTGATCCGCAGGTGGGACATTTTTCCCCGGTCGGCTTGCTCCAAAGGGCGAAATTGCATTTTGGATAAGCGCTACAGCCGTAAAACAATCGGCCTCGTTTTGATTTTTTTTCTACGATTTCTCCCGTGTCGCATTTAGGGCATTTTACCCCGACCTTTTTTTCCAATCTCCTTATGCCCTTGCATTCAGGATAATTCGAACAGCCGAGGAATGTTCCGAACTTTCCTCGCTTGACTACCATCGGCGCTCCGCAAGCTTCGCATATTTCCCCTTTGTTTTCTTCATCAACTTTTTTTTCTTCCGCGGTCTTTTCCGTGTGGCGGCAGGTGGGATAGTTGGAGCAGGCGATGAATTTTCCGAAGCGTCCGAATTTCATGATCAATTCTCCTCCGCAATCAGGGCAGTTTCTCCCAATTTTTTCGACGAGATCTTCTTTTTTGACTTCCTTAGTTTTCCCTTTTAGATTTTTGTGAAAAGGACCGTAAAAATCCCGAATGACCGGTGCCCACTTTCTTTTTCCTTCAGCAATTTCATCCAAATTTTCCTCCATCATGGCGGTGAATTTGTAGTCGACGATTTCCGCGAAATGTTCTACCAGAAGGTCGGAAACCAAAAATCCTATCTCTTCCGGAAAAAGCTTTTTATTCTCGTCTTTAGCCACGTATTTTCTTTCTATGACGGTTGAAATGGTCGGCGCATAGGTCGAGGGTCGGCCGATGCCGAATTCTTCCAAAACTTTAATCAGTGCCGCTTCGCTGTAACGGGCGGGGGGCTGAGTAAATTTCTGGGCGGAAAGAACCTTGAGCAGTTCCAAGATTTCATCTGTCTTGAGTTCAGGCAGGATATTTTCAGTGACCGGAAGCTTGTTCTCGTATATTTTCAGATATCCGTCGAATTTGATGGAGGATCCATTGGCGCGCAAAGTGTAAAAATTTTTCAAATTTTTTTGCCGGGCTTCAATATCAACAGTTACGGAATTAAGAATGGCGGTGCTCATTTGGCTGGCGAGCATCCTTTGCCAGATAAGCTTGTACAATTTGTATTGATTAGGCTCCAGATGGCCTTTCAGTGACTCCGGATCTTTTTCCGGATAAGCCGGGCGGATAGCTTCATGCGCTTCCTGGGCTCCTTTGGACTTGGTTTTGTAAAAACGGGGATTGGCCAACGCGTATTTTGATCCGAACTTTTTTTCAATCACTTTCCTGGCCGCAAGCATTGACTCCATGGACAAATTGACTGAGTCTGTTCTCATGTAGGTAATGAGTCCGGTCGAACCACCGGTGCCGGTGGCGATACCTTCATAGAGCTGTTGGGCAATGACCATAGTTTGCTTGGAGCTGAAACCGAGCTTGGTGTTGGCGTCCTGTTGCAAAGTGGAAGTCGTATAGGCGGGCAAGGGATTTTTTTGAATTTCTTTTTTAGTTACGCTTGATATTTTATAGTTGGCTCCTTCGAGAAACCTTACGATTTTTTCGGCGTGCGCTGAGTTTTTTATTCCCAGCTTGCCTAGGCTTTTTTCGTTTTCTTTAATAAGCCGGGCCTCGAACTCGCTGGCATTGGCGGTCGAATTTTTCACTCGAGCACTGATGGCCCAATATTCTTCCGGTTTAAAGTTTTGGATCTCTCTTTCGCGCTCTACGATGAGCCGAAGTGCCACGGACTGGACGCGTCCGGCAGAAAGTCCGCGGCGGATCTTCTTCCAGAGAAAAGGGGAAAGCTCATAACCGACCAGCCGATCCAAAACGCGGCGGGCTTGTTGGGCATCCACCATTTTAAGATCAATCTTGCGCGGGTTTTCCAGAGCCTTTTCGATCGCTTTTTTGGTAATTTCGTGGAAAACAATCCGCTCCGTGTTAGCCGGAGCAAGCCTAAGGGCGCTGACCAGGTGCCAGGAAATTGCCTCTCCTTCGCGGTCTTCGTCGGTAGCGAGAATTACCGTTTCGGCTTTTTCGGCCAATTTTTTAAGTTCAGCTACTCTTTTTTCGGCTACGGCAGGAATAACATATTTAGGTTCAAAATTATTTTCTATGTCGATGCCCATTTCTTTTTTGGGCAGATCGCGGATATGGCCATAAGAAGACTTGACCGTGTACGCGCGGTCAAGGAATTTGGTAATGGTTTTGGCTTTAGTCGGAGATTCGACGATAATTAATTTCACGAAGACATTAAATTAGGTGATTATATAATTCTGTCCGCCGATATTTTTCGCCCAACCTTTCATTTCCAAAAGAGACAACGTGGAAGCGGCGGTGGCTGTTCCCAGTTTAGATATTTTTGAGATATTGTCAATGTGAAGAGGAGCGCTCCCTAAAATTTTTAACAGAATTTCTTCTTCTTTCGTGGATGGCAGTCTGGGCAAAGACACCGCGGACTCGCTTGCGTTATCCAAATTAAGTTCTTCAAGAATGTCTTTCACCCCGGCCACCAGCTTGGCACCACTTTTCAAGAGATCGTTGGTGCCAAGAGACTGCTCGGAAAATATCGGTCCCGGAACAGCGAAAACTTCCCGGTTATATTCCAAAGCCATGCCGGCGGTGATGAGCGCGCCGCTGGCAGTTCCGGCCTCGACTACCACCGTGCCTGAAGATAATCCGGCAATAATGCGGTTCCGTGCCGGAAAATTAAGCGGACCGGCGGAAGTCGCGATCGGATATTCGCTTATAAGGAGTCCGTTCTCCAGGATGTCGCGCGACAAATTAAAATTATTCCGCGGATAAATGTTTGCGTCATCCAGGCTGTTGCCGAGTACGGCGATGGTTTTCCCGCCAACTGAAAGCGCTCCGTGGTGGGCGAACGTGTCGATGCCGAGAGCCATGCCGCTTACGATCACTATTCCGGCGGCAGCCAAATCGCGAGAGAGTGTTTCGGCGGCGCGCGCTCCGTAAGAAGTAAATTTGCGCGATCCGACTATAGAAACCAGGGGAGCAGGATCTTCCAGAAGGGAAAAGTTACCCTTCATATATATAATGTAGGGAGGATTGGAGCTTTCTTTCAGGAGGCGGGGATAAACCGGGTTATTCAGGGTTATCATCCGGATGTTTTCCTTTTCCATTTTTTTCCACTCAACAGCGGGGTCAATCGTCATTTTTTCCTTGAAAACCCTTTCGGCCAACTTATCGCCGATCCTGGCGGACTTCAGATCTGCCAGTCCCGCCCTCCAGGCGCTTTCCGGCGAATCAAAAAAATTCAAAAGCAATTTGAATTTCTGCGGTCCAAGGCCGGATATTTTGTTGAGAGCGTTTAAGTATTTCACTTATAAATTTTTTTCTATTTCGCCTACGACAAAAGTCTCAAGTTTATTTAATTCATCTCTTTCTTCCTCCGAAAATTTAGAAAGCACGAAAGCGCGGGCGTCTATGCGGCAGGAAATAGCGCCATCTTTTTCTTCGCCGATGCCAACGCGCACTCGCCGGAATTTCTGTGTGCCCAAAGTATCAATTATATTTTGAACGCCATTATGTCCGGCCGAAGAAGAATCGGTCGCGACCTTGTATTTTCCAAATGCTATATCCAAATCGTCGTGGATAATGAGTATATCGTTCGGAAGGATCTTGTAAAATTCAAGTATTTTTTGGACCGCTTCGCCCGAAAGATTGACAAATGTTTGGGGCTTGACAAGAAGCAGTTTGCCATTGCGATGAGCCGCGGACGGCGTGGAAATTCCTGACTCAACTTCATTAATTTTGGAATTGCCGCGCTGTGCTCGCAATGACACGGATAATTCTCCCGCGGATATCTCAGCATTAAACTTTTTGCTAAATTTAAATTCAGGGAATTTCCATTCCTCTTGCAATTTATCCACCAATTCAAACCCGATGTTGTGTCTGGTATCCGCATATTTTTCACCGGGATTTCCCAAACCGATTATGATTTTCATGATAATTTTAATTTTTCAATTTCAAATGGCTGAATTTTAATGCCGATAGTTTATTAAAACTTTTAACTTAGACTTTGAAGTTTACTTATTTTGCAGATTTAAACTTTCCTGGTCATCTCTGGCGCGGTTCAGATCTTCGAGGGTGCCTTCCTCCATATTATATATGTCTGCCAAATCTTTTCCAAGACTGATAACCATGTCTGTTTTTTTCTCAGTGAACAAGTTTTTCAGGAAGGGCGGCTCATCGTAAGAAGGCGAGGCCGGCAACTTTTCAATCAGCTCATCTAAAGTAAAAGGCTTTATGCCATTGGTCAGGTCGTGGACGACCGATTTATCTGCCGGAATATTGCCGGAATCATTCAACACAACTATGTTTTTGTAATCAAGATTGTCGGCAAGCAGTTTTTTGATTTTTTCGGTGAGAACCCGATCTCCGCTCCGGTTAATAATCGCGATTTTGGCATCCTCCGCGGCAATCGCTTCGTGTCGCCTTTTTATTTTATTCAAATCAAAGATGTTTTCCGCCACCTCTTTTATTTCACTATAATTTCCCACTCGCGGGATAAGCACAAACGCGCTGATATTGCCGAAAAGAACGTGGGAAACCTTCAGAAGACTTTCCTTGTTCCAGGCGTCCAAAACAAAGTTGTTGATATTTTGTGTATCCAGTTTTTTGGAAAGTTCCATGAAGCCGGCAATCTCATCAGCCTCAATGTTTGTCTGGATGGTTTCTCCCAGCGCGTTAAAAAGAGCATTGAGCGGCAGAACATTAAACATGGTTTCGGTGGAAAAAATTTTGTTTTTGGTGGATTGCAGCACCTGTTGTTGCCGTTTGGCTCTACCGAAATCTCCTTCCGGATCATCGTGCCGCTCTCGCACATATTTTAGAGCGGTCGCTCCATCTAATTGATGAAAGCCTTTGGCAAGGGAAAAAGTCTCATAGCTGTAATTGGGTCCGGGATAGCTCGCGTCGTAAATATCCCGCTCGTTCATAATGTTGATTCCGCCGACGGAATCTATAATTTTTTGGAAGCCGTCAAAATTCAGGATAACGTAATAGTCCATATCCAAAGAAGTGATGTCTTTTACTGTTTCAGAAACCAGTTCGGCTGCCTTTCCGTTTTCTTTGTAGGTGCCTATCCCTGATTGATAGACCGAATTGATTTTGCTCTGGAGATTCAGGCCGGGAACTTTCACATAAAGATCCCGCGGAATGGAAAAGAGCGCCACCTGCTTGCTTTTGGGATTGATGCTGGCGATCATAATGGTATCAGTCAGATTTTGTCCAGGCTTGCCCTTGCCGGCTATTCCCAGCAGCAAAATGTTAATTCGGTCTTTTTCCATTCCTTTCAGATTTATGTCCGGCGGACTGATCAGCGACCGGGCGGCTTGAAAGAAGGTCACCTTATCGGCTTCGGCGGGGTTTATCTTTTTTTCCAATGTCCAAAATTTATAAATAAAAAAAGATCCATAAGCGATCCCGGACGCGAAAACCAATATGGCCGCGCCAAAAATAATTTTCCGCGCCATTTTCCGCCATCGTCTTTCTCGGTCGTCATAGCTATAGCTGGCCCAATTGAAATTTTCCTTTGCCATTTCATTAAAGAATAATAAAGACTTTTCTTAATCATATCAGTTAAGAGTTCATAGTCAAAATTTGGCTCTATAGAAGGATAAATCATTCTTGCCAAAAGGTTTATTATATGATAACCTAAAATAAGTCTTAATTTTAAATAAGGTAAAAAAATGGAAGAAACAGAGGATGTTGGAACAAAAAAATACTACGGAATAGGGGGGTTCCTTTTGGAAATAATAAAAGTCATTATCCTGGCTTTTGTCATCATCATCCCCATCCGGGTGTTTTTATTTCAGCCGTTTTTCGTGCAAGGCGCTTCCATGGAGCCAAATTTTGAAGACAGCAATTATCTGATTGTCAATGAGCTGGGGTATAAGAAAACGTCTTTCAGCTTAGACGGAAAAAATTTTTTCACGGTCGCTCCATTCAAGAAGCTTCAACGGGCTGACGTGGTTGTTTTTAGATATCCCAAAAACCCTTCTCAATTTTTCATTAAAAGAGTGATTGGTTTGCCCGGAGAAAAAGTTGAAATAAAGAACGGTCAGGTTATCATCTATAATCAGGCAAATCCCGAAGGAGTGTTTTTAGACGAAAGCGTTTACATTTCAAAAAACATCAAGACAGTCGCTGGTATGGACGATTTCGTGATATCGCTCAAGGAAGATGAATATTTTGTCATGGGCGACAACCGGGCTTACAGTTCTGATTCGAGAGTATGGGGGCCCGTCCCAAGTTCGGACATCATGGGCAAGGTCATCTTGAGAGCTTGGCCACTGGACGCGATAAGCGCATATTAATTCATATTAAACGGGATATGCTTCAACCACGGAAAAAAATTAAAAAATCCAAGCTGAAAAAAAACGCTTCGCGGAGAAAGAGCTCAAAGAAGCAAACAGCTGAAGCCAAGGCGGCTGAACCGATTCTGCTTCAGTCTCCAAGAGGAATGAAGGATATTTTACCGGAAGAGCAGCCTTTTTGGGATCAGATCAGGAGAGTCTCGGAAAGACTAGCCCGCGACTATGGATTTTTGCGCATTGATGTGCCGATGCTTGAATATGCCAATCTTTTTGTCCGTTCGATCGGTGATAGCACGGATATCGTGGAAAAAGAAATGTATTCTTTCACGACCCGCGGAGGCGACAAAGTGGCCATGCGTCCGGAACTGACAGCCGGCATTTGCCGATCCTATATTCAGCATGGCATGAACGTGCTTCCTAAACCCGTGAAGCTTTTTTCCATGGGTCCGGTCTATCGCTATGAACGGCCTCAGGAAGGCAGGTACCGCGAACATCACCAGGTGAATTTTGACGCTTTCGGCGAACAAGATTCGATCTTGGACGCCCAGGTCATCCAGGTGGCTTGCCGGGTTATTCAGAACTTGGGGATAAAATCAATCCAAGTCCAGCTGAATTCGATCGGTTGTCCGGAATGCCGGAAAGACTACCGGGAGCTTTTGGTCAATTATCTGGAATCAAAAAAAAATAAGCTTTGTGAAAATTGCAAAAGAAGATTGGAGCTAAATCCGCTCCGCGTTTTGGACTGCAAAGAAGATAAATGTCTGCAGGTGGCGGCGCTGGCGCCTCAATCCATCGATCATCTTTGCGGTGAATGTCGGGTGCACTTCAAAAGCCTCCTTGAATATCTGGATGAATTGGAACTGCCCTACACGATAAACCCTCGTTTGGTGCGGGGACTTGATTATTATACGAAAACTGTTTTTGAAATCTGGTCTGGCCAGGACGAAGGGAGAAAGCATTCGCTGGGCGGGGGAGGCCGGTATGACAAGCTGGTAAAAACTATCGGAGGCGAAGACACTCCGGCGATCGGTTTCGGCCTGGGAATAGAACGGGTAATCATCGAAATGAAAAGGGTCCAAGCCAAGCCCTATCGCATGCTGAAACCCAAGGTTTTTTTAGCGCAACTTGGTGATTTAGCCAAAAGAAAGAGCTTGAAACTGTTTGCAGAATTGGAAAAAAACGGTATCCTTACAGCCGAGAGTTTCGGCCGGGGCAGTCTAAAATCGCAGCTGCGTTCAGCGGATAAACTGGGAGTTGAAATAACCTTAATTTTGGGGCAAAAAGAAGCCTTGGACGGTACGGTAATAGTCAAAAATATGGCGACTGGAGTTCAGGAGATTGTGCGAATGGACAAATTGCCGGAGATTATCAAGAAAAAATTAAAGGTGGATAATGTGGTTGTGTATCACAATAATAATCACGGTTCGCAAACTGAAAATCAAAACGGAGAACAGAGTCAAAATTTATAATTCAAAAAAATTTGAGAAAGGAGGGTTTTTATGATTGAGGTAAAAAAGAAGGACCGGGAGACCAGCGAGAGTCTCATTAGGCGATTCGGACGGCGCGTTCAGCAATCCGGAGTTTTGATGCAGGCCAGAAAAACGCGTTTTCGAAAAGACGAAAAGAGCAAAACCGAAATTCGCCAAGGTGCCATGTATAAAGTAAAAGTAAAAAAGATTGTTGACCGACTGAAAAAAATGGGAAAATTCGACGAAGAAACTTTTCGCAACGTGAAAAAGAAATTAATAAAATGACACGGAGTGTCATCCTGAGAGAAGAGAAAATTTATTCAAACAAAGCCGAAGGATCTAATTACTCTGCCTGCCGGCAGGCAGGGATTCCTCGACTATGCTAGGAATGACAATATTATTATGAATTTAAAGCAGAAAATATTCGACGATATGAAAGCGGCCATGAAGGAAGGAGATGCAACCAAACGCGATACACTGCGCATGCTGGATTCCATGATAAAAAACACCGAAATTGAAAAACTGAAGAAAGAAGAGGGACTCAATGACGAAGAAGTCCAGGCGGTAATCGCACGCGCCGTGAAACAAAGGCGCGATAGCGCGGAGCAATATAAGACTGGTGGCAGAGATGATTTGGCTGGGAAAGAAGAAAAGGAAATCGAAATTTTGTCGGTCTATATGCCGGCGCAGCTTAGTGAAGATAAAGTGCGCGAAATCGTAGCCACCATCATTGCTGAAACCGGCGCCAGCTCTAAAGCTGATATGGGAAAAGTCATGGGCGCGGCCATGGGAAAACTCAAAGGTCAGGCGGATGGAAATGTTGTTAGGAAAATCGTAGATGATGAATTGAAGTAAAAATATTTATCTATGCAAATAGTCAAAGACGAAATTTCAATCGCGGAACTTTCTAAAATGTCAGAAAAAATGTTCGGCAATCTGGTTAAAGCGGTGGTTGATGTTGAAAAAGAAATTATGGCGGTAGACGCGGGTCTTCACGCGGACGAAGAAGCCTTGCTTCTTGCGAATGGTTCAGAACAGAAAAATCTTTGGGGAATAAATATCTATCCAGATGTCAAAGGAGAAGACCAGATTGAATTTGATTCGATGATAAACTTGCGGCCGTCTCAGGGAAACCGCAGCCGGGGAGTGGATGAGCAGGCTATAAGAGAAAAAATAAAAATAGTCGTTAATAAGCTGGTTAAAAATGAACCCCCGTTAGAAACTTGTAATATCTAACTTGGTTCTAATAAGCTTTGAAAATTTCTAACGGAGTAAATTATCAACATAAAGATCTGGCGGCTGGCCGATGGTTTGAACTTACGCTTATTGAACAATTGGCTAATGTCGGAAGCGAAGTGGAAAGAACTATTCTTTGGAAAGAAAAAAATAATCCGGAATACAGCCAACTGGCTTTTGAACGGGCATTGGAACTTCTTGATCTGACCCTTGCGGATGCCAAAAATAAAAAAAGACTGAAAGAATTGGCCAGGGTGCGGGAAGCTTTAGTGGATTATTTCGCGTTTGACAATCAATACTCTTCAAGCGACGAACTCTGGAGAAAATATTTTTACGCATTCAACTATGCCGCGGCCTTGAAGAGGGGAGTTTAGAAACTTATTAAGCAACTTGTTAAGCAACAAAATCCGCCTTGCAATAAGCGGACTTTTTTTGACTTTATTTTCTCTGCCTGATATATTTAAAAACCACGCAAGTGTAAAAATTTGCATAAATAGCAGGGTTTCTTAAGATATCATTCCCGTGAAAACGGGAATTCCGGAAACAAAATTAATTAAACGACCAGATTCCCGCCTGCGCGGGAATGACCATAAAAATGAAACTAACTTTAGAACTCAATAATCTCGCCAAAGCTCCCGTTAAAAAGGGATTTTTTGAAAGTATCGCCAAAAAAACTCTGGAAAAATCCGGGTATGAGTTTTTAAATCCGCTCCGCCGGCCGGCGGATGGCGGAAAAAAAATTTCCCTAAGCTTGGCCATCGTCAAAAAAGCAGAAATCAAAAAACTTAATAAAACTTATCGGGAAAAAAATGAAGTGACGGATGTCCTATCTTTCGCGGAATATAAAAATATTCAAAAAATAAAGGCCGCCAAGGATAATCCGCCAGCCGGCGGAGTGTTTTTAGGCGAGGTGATTTTGTGCTATGATGATATAAAAGAATACGCTTGGAAAAATAAGCTAATCTTAAAAAAAGAATTGGCTAAGGTTGTGTCGCACGGCATTTTGCATCTTTTGGGAATGCGCCACGGAAAAAAAATGTTTGAAATTCAAAACAAGGTGGCGAGTGCCTAAATTCTTTTGGGAAAAATACCCGCTTCCAATAAATTATCAGATTTAAAACATGGAAAGGCTAAAAAAATTTGCCAGAAGCGCCAAGCATGCCCTTCGGGGACTAGCTTATGTTTTGCGTTATGAGAAAAATTTCCAAAATCAAGTGGCGATTTCCATCGTGGTCACCATCGCCATGTTCTATTTCAAGCTGACGCGCGGTGAAAGAATAATTCTGATTTTGGTAATCATGGAGGTTTTGGTGATGGAGCTTTTGAACACGGTCGTGGAAAGAGTGGTGGATATCCTGAAACCGCGGGTCCATCCTTATGCCCGGCTCATCAAGGATCTGATGGCCAGCGCCGTTTTAGTTTCCGCCCTTCTGGCCCTCGTCATCGGAATCATTATATTTTGGCCTCATGTAAGGAATATTTTTTAGTCCATTTACCGCTCCAAACGATTGCAAAGTCTAATTTTTCGTTGTATTATTAGTCAGAAATTAAATTAATAAATTTGTCCCAAAATGTCTAAGAAAGATATCATTGTTGGTATTGACGTGGGCTCTTCTAATATTCGGACGGTCATCGCGCAGGTTTTTCCAGAAGAGGAGATGCCGAGGATTATTGGCGTGGGAGTCGTACCGTCGTCTGGTATGAGAAAGGGCGTCGTAGTTGATCTCGAAGAAACTATCAGATCCATCAATGAATCAGTGGAAAAAGCCGAGGCCAATTCCGGAAAAACCGTGGAAAAAGCTATTGTGAATCTGGGTGGAAGCCATATTACTTCCCAGGAATCCAAAGGCGTTATAGCAGTCGGGCGCGCCGATGGAGAAGTTGTTGAAGACGACATAACGCGCGTCATCAACGCGGCGCAAGCCATTTCCATTCCGGCGAACAAGGAGATAATTCACGTCATTCCGCGAAATTATTCGCTGGATGACCAAAGGGGGATTAAGGATCCGCTGGGAATGAATGGAGTACGGCTGGAAGCGGACGCCATGATCATTGAAGGGTCCACTCCCTTTGTCAGAAATATCGTAAAATGTTTCGAGCAGGCCAAGATAAAAATGGATGCTTTTGTTCTGTCGCCATTGGCCGCCGCCAAAGCTACTCTTTCCAAAAGGCAGAAAGAGTTGGGGGTGGTGCTGGTGGATATTGGAGGAGGAACCACCTCTATCGCCATTTTTGAAGAAAATGATCTTTTGCACACTGCGATATTGCCAATCGGCGGAGGACACATCACCAACGACATCGCTATCGGACTTAGAACATCCATTGATGTGGCGGAAAAAGTGAAACTGGAATACGGGAACGCCCAACCCAAAGAAATTGGAAAAAAAGAAGATATCAATCTCTCGGCTATCGATCCGAATGAAGAGGGCACTGTTTCACGCCATCACGTGGCAGAGATAATCGAAGCAAGACTCGAAGAAATTTTTTTGCTGGTGAACAAGGAACTGAAGTCGATCGGCAGAGAAAAACTTCTGCCGGCCGGCGTTGTGTTGACTGGCGGAACATCCAAATTGCCAGGGACGGTTGATTTGGCTAAAAACATTCTGGCTTTGCCGGCCCAAGCCGGCTTTCCGATTCCGATGGGCGGATTGGTGGACAAGATCGATGATCCTTCTTTCGCGACCGCTGTCGGACTTATTTTATGGGGATTGGAAAAACTGACGTATGGAAGAAAAGATGGCATTGAAAAAAGGATAACGACAACTATAACCGGCAGTGTTGGCAGTTCCATGAAGAGTATGCGTGACTGGTTTGGCAGGTTTTTGCCTTAAATTTTACTCAGCAGAAGGCTAAATTTGCCATTTGACAGAAAAGGCCGCCTCGTGATAGATTTAATTACCGGAAAATAGCGTCCGCTCGCGGCGATATCGAATTTCGGGCGGGTAAAATTAAAAATCAAAATTTCCGCTCCAGGCGGATCCGCCACTGGCGGAAAAAAACTCAAAACAAAACAAAAATCCTCCAAAGATTAGTTTGCCAGATTCCGAATTTGATTTTTGCTTTTGGGTTTATTTTTTTTGTTAAATTAATTTCATACTTAGAGCTAAAAAATATATGGCCGAGATAAAACCCCCAGTGGAAACGTTTGCAAGGATAAAAGTTGTCGGTGTTGGCGGATCAGGAGGAAACGCAATCAGTCGAATGATGGAGTCTAAATTGAAAGGCGTGGAATTTGTTGCGATTAACACCGATTCCCAAGACCTTCATCAAAATAAAGCCACGGAAAAAGTTCACATCGGAAAAAACCTGACCAAAGGTTTAGGAGCGGGTATGAATCCGGATGTCGGTCGCCAAGCCGCTGAAGAAAACCGAGATGAAATTCAAGAGGTCTTGAAAGGCGCTGACATGGTTTTCGTTACTTGCGGATTGGGCGGTGGAACCGGCACGGGTGCAGGACCGATTGTTGCGGAAACTGCCAAGGAATCCGGGTCTTTGACGGTCGCGGTTGTAACTAAACCGTTTGCTTTTGAGGGAGCCCAAAGAAGGGCGATCGCGGAAGAGGGTTTGGAAAACCTGCGTGAACGCGTGGACACCCTGATAACGATACCAAATGACAAACTGCTGCAGATTATCGATAAAAAAACCACTCTCATCAATTCTTTCAAGATCGTTGATGATGTTTTGCGCCAGGGCGTGCAGGGTATTTCTGATCTCATCACCAAGCCCGGCATCGTGAATGTCGATTTCGCCGACGTCAAAGCTATAATGGCCAACAGCGGTTCGGCCTTGATGGGCATTGGTGTGGGAACAGGGGAAACCCGGGCAATGGATGCGGCCAAGGCGGCTATCAATAGTCCGCTTCTGGAGCTTTCCATTGACGGCGCCAAGGGAGTGCTTTTCAGTGTCAGCGGTTCAAGCGATTTGACAATGCTCGAGATTAACGAAGCTGCCAACGTCATCACCGAATCTATCGATCCGAACGCCAAAGTGATTTTTGGCGCGGTGGTTGACGAGGCGATTAAAAAAGGCGAGGTGCACGTGACCGTCATCGCGACCGGATTTGACGCAGAGAAGGTCAATGAAAGCCCAATGGCCAAGATGTCGAGACTTGCCCGGGATACGCGCAAAAAAGATGAAAAAAAAGAGGAAGATGAAAATCCCAGCATGATTTTTCCTTCCAAAAAACTGGAATCCAAGATGATTATCGAAGAAAAAGTTCCGCCACGGGGCGTTTCCGTCAGAAGCGATTCCAAAGAGTTGGAGGACGATGAAGATGAATTGGAGATCCCGGCTTTCATTCGAAGGAAGATGGGGAAATAGCGCCAATTTTTTTAGATAAATCTGAAAGCGTTTCGCGCGGCGGAACGCTTTTTTTCGAGTTATACACCCGTAAATCTGCCTCAGATATAAATGGGGCAAGCGGGTAAATGAAGATAAATTATCCACACCCAGGGGTTGCAACGGGGTTGTGATAGTGATATAATATCATCATAAATAATAAATTATATCATCACTATGGATACGCAAAAGCTGACATCCAAACAAAAAACCATTTTAGATGCCGTGGAGGAAATTATTGAATCGGAAAAAGAAAATCCGACCACCTACCGGGTGCATAAACACTTGGAAGAACGGGGAGTGGCAGTTGGCAGTCTCAAGGGCACCGTGCAGGTCGTTGAGGCGCTGGAGAAAAGAGACTTTCTCAAACGCGATACCGACAAAAAGATCTACCTCATCAAGAATGACAGCTATGCTAACTGGGGTAACATTTTTTCCATTCCAATGTATGGGCTGGCATCTTGTGGCGAAGCTTTAGCCTATGCTGATGATGCCAACGTGGACGGATATCTCCAAATTTCCAAAAGCCTTTTTAGACGCGAAGATCCGGCCAAACTTTTCGCGGTAAAATCGCTGGGCGACTCGATGAATAAAGAAGGGATTAATGATGGTGATTATGTGGTTTTTGAAAAACGCGACGCGGATTATAATTTTGAAAATAAAATAGTCGTGGCGGTCATCAACGGCATGGCCACTATCAAAAGGTATAAAAAATTGCCGCACGGCATCATTGGCCTTTTCCCCAATTCTGGAAATACCGTTCATCAGCCGATCTATCTGGATGAATCCGACGCGATCCTCATCGCCGGTGTCTTCCGCAAGGTTCTGCCGGTGAGCTATGTAAGTTTATAAAATAAAAAAGAGTGAGCAATGTTCTGCTCACTCGGAATCAAAGTCACTCCTTTCGTTCTATTTGGGAAGAAATTTTTTCCAGATAAATTATCTTGTTCGCGCTGAGCATATACAAGATATTGTCGGCCAGGAACCTTTCGGATGAAACAATCCAAAAATCGTAACCCATGCTGATGATTTTGTTCAAGGTGTAGTCATAATCGCCGTCACCGGCGACAAGAACGAACGCGCTATTTTCTCGCGAAGCGATTTTTTCCATGGCGAGAGCCGTCATTTCGGAAGTGACCATTGAATCACAGTCAGCTTTGAAGATCTTTGAGCCATCATCCCTTTTTGTAATCTGCGGTTTCCGGCAGATGATCTGGAAACCCTGTTTGGAAAGCCATCTTTTGAAACCTTCCTGTTTTTGGTAAGCGAAAATTATTTGACTAACGTCGTCTTCTTTTGTCAGTTCGTCTTTGTTGGGAAGAACGGGATAAAAACGGTCGGCCATGAAATAATAACCTGTTTTCATTTTTCCGTTCAGTATATTTTCGATCATGCCGACCAATTTGGCCATGTCGATTTTTATACCCATTTCCTGAGTCATTCCATAAAGATTTTCAGCGTCAACAAAAACGTAGATATCCACGAAAGCACCTCCCCATAGTTTGTAAAGAGCATTCAAAAGCTAGCAAGCTTTCAGGCGATTGTCAATACGGGAAGAAAGCCAATTTTTTTCTGATTCGGTTGGCGAGCTTCGCGAAAAAAGCCAATTCCAAAGCTGATTAACGGCGCGCTGTGGATAACTCAGTAAGACGCTAAAAATAGCTCGGAAAAACGGCTGTTTTTGAAACCATTGTCAAGGCTTGGCACGAATTTGTCTTGTGGTATAATACTCTTAACATATACAATATGTAGTATAAAAACACTATAGATTGTATATATATTTATCCCAGCACAAATTTTTCTGAAGCTTTGCGGTGATAGATAAAAAGATTTGCAAATTCGCCTAACGGCTAAGTATAACCTAAATAAATTTTTTTGTTAGAAATTTGTGCGGGATGTGATTTTTCTAGCAAAATTAAAATTTTGAGAAAAATCCATGAATTGTCCCTTTTGCAACAATACGGAAACCAAAGTCGTTGACTCGCGGGAAACCAACGAAGGGAAAATAACCCGGCGGAGGCGCGAATGCGAAAAATGCGAGGCTCGATTTTCCACGTATGAGGAAGTGGAAATCTTAAGGAAAACCGTTGTTAAAAAAGACGGCCGGAAAGAAGATTATAAACGGGAAAAAATCGAGGGCGGCATAAAACGCGCGCTGGTAAAAAGGCCGGTGACTGAAGAAAAAGTGGCTAAGCTGATGGGCGACATCGAATATGAAATAAGTTCGCTGGAAAAACCGGAAATCACCACGCGCGAGATCGGGAAAATAGTCCTTAAAAAATTGCGTGAGTTGGACGAGGTGGCTTATGTCAGATTTGCCAGTGTCTATAAATCATTTGGCAGCGTAGAGAGTTTCAAAAAAGAATTGGATGCGTTGGACAAGTGAAGTCTTTACGAAAATACGAATTCACTGCGCTTTTACGAATTTACGAATGCGTATATTCGTAGATATTCGTAAATTAGTAAAGAAAGCAATTAAATTTATTTCAACATAACTAACAAAAATAAACACAAAAAAGTATGATGATGGTTGCCCGAGGGAAATTCAAAAACAAAGTAAACAAGGTCGTCAAAAGAAGCGGCAATGTCGTGCTGTTCGCTCCGGAAAAAATAACCAAGGCGGTCATCAAAGCTTTTTCAGCTACGGGAGAAGGCAGTGTGAAGGATGCGAAAAAAGTGAGCGAAAAAGTCGTTCGGCTTCTAAACAGGAATTACAAGAAAGGCTATGTGCCGGAGATTGAAGAAATACAAGACTTGGTCGAAAGAGTTTTGATGGTTTTGGATTTTGAGGAAACAGCCAAAGCCTACATTCTTTATCGTGAGCAGCACCGCAAAATTCGAGAAACGGAAGAATCGCTGGAAGAAGCGGTATCGCTGGTGGATAAATATATTCAGGAAATCGATTGGAAAGTGAAGGAGAACGCCAATATGGCCTATTCCCTTCAGGGTCTCAATAATTATGTTGCGTCCGTCGTCAGTTCCAAATATTGGATGAATCGAGTTTATTCGAAAGAAATCAGAGGAGCCCACGAAGGCGGCGATTTTCATATTCATGATCTGCAACTGGTGGCTGCCTATTGTTGCGGCTGGGATCTTCAGGATCTTTTGCGGCGCGGGTTTACCGGCGTGCCGGGAAAAGTGGCCTGCAAACCGGCCAAACATTTCGGCTCAGCTTTAGGACAGATGGTCAATTTCATCTACACTCTTCAGGGCGAAGTGGCGGGCGCCCAGGCTTTTTCCAACTTCGACACGCTACTGGCGCCTTTTATCCGCTATGACAAGCTGGCTTACGAAAAAGTGAAACAAGAGATCCAGTCCTTCGTTTTTAACATGAATGTTTCGACGCGCGTCGGATTTCAAACGCCTTTTTCCAATATCACGCTCGACATCACTCCGCCCAAGACACTAGCCAAAGAGGCAGTCATCATCGGTGGCGTGCCGCAAAAAGAAACCTACGCGGATTTTCAAGAAGAAATGAATATGATCAACCGGGCTTTTGCCGAAGTGATGACTGAAGGGGATGCAAACGGACGGATTTTCACTTTTCCCATCCCGACCTATAACATCGACAAAAATTTTGATTGGAATGACAAACGTTTTGACGCGATCTGGGAGATGACGGCCAAATATGGCATTCCATATTTTGCCAACTTCATCAATTCCGACATGGATCCGGATGATGCCCGTTCGATGTGCTGCCGGCTGCGGCTGGATAATCGGGAATTGCACAAACGCGGCGGCGGGCTTTTTGGGGCTAATCCGCTCACCGGTTCGGTCGGCGTAGTGACCATCAACATGCCCCGCTTGGGATATGTTTCCAAAAGTAAAAAAGATTTTTTCAAAAAATTGGATGTGTTGATGGATCTGGCCAAAGAAAGCCTGGAAACCAAAAGAAAATTGGTGGAAAATCTGACGGAAAAGGGTCTCTATCCCTACACGCGGGTATATCTCGATTCCATTAAAATGCGCCGCGGACAATATTGGGCCAATCATTTTTCAACTATCGGCTTGGTCGGCATGAACGAGGCTATGCTCAATCTTATCGGCAAAGATATCACCACTAAGGCCGGGCATAAGTTGGCGGAGGAAATTTTAACTCACATGCGGGACAAGATGATTAAGTATCAGGCGGAAACTGGCAATATGTATAATCTGGAAGCCACGCCGGCCGAAGGCACGGCCTATCGGCTGGCCAGAATCGATCGGGAAAAATATCCGGACGCTGTTTTTGCCAATGAGAAGGCGGTGAAAAAAGAAAAAGCCGAACCGTATTACACAAACTCGTCTCAGTTGCCGGTATATTTCACCGAAGACATTTTTGAGGCGCTGGATCTCCAAGACGATTTGCAGACCAAATATACCGGCGGGACGGTGCTCCATGGATTTTTGGGAGAGCGCATTCTGGACATTGAAACCACCAAAAAATTAGTGAAGAAAATCGCCGAAAGCTATTCTCTGCCGTATTTTACGCTGACTCCCACCTTTAGCATTTGTCCGGTGCATGGATATCTCATCGGCGAACACCCGCTGTGTCCCAAATGCGTGATCGAACAGAAAACCGAAGTTTATTCTCGCGTGGTCGGCTACATCCGGCCGGTCGAGCAGTGGAACAAGGGCAAGCAGGCAGAATTTTCGGACCGGAAAGAATTTGTGGTAACGAATAAGAAATAAATTGCCGAAAGGCATTTAGATAATATAAAATTTATCTCTAAGCGTATCCCGCCGCGGCGGGAAAAATAATCATTAACAAAAACACATATGCAAAAAATCATTTGTCACGATTGCGGCAAAACTCTTGGGCAAAACGATGAATATATGCCGTATGAAGCCAATTTGCAAACTTTTGCCAAGTGCAAGAGCTGTCATCAAAAAGATCCGATTCTCAAAAATTTTCGAAAAACCGAAGTTTATTCTCGCGTGGTCGGCTATATCCGTCCGGTCGAACAATGGAACAAGGGCAAACAGGCGGAATTTAAAGACCGAGTTGAATTCGCGGTGGAGGGGACGGCTTGTTGCTAGCTATAAAAAGCAAAAGATAGAGGGGCGACCTGGTTTTTAAATCAGGTCGCCCCAATTTTAAAAAAAATTAAAAATTCAAAAATCAAAGTTCAAAATTTAGGTGTCTCGCTTAGGCGAGACAAATAATTTTAAATTTTTTATTGTTATTTTTCATTTTGATATTTAAATTTTAATTTATGATAATCGGCGGCTTTCAAAAACTTACACTAATTGATTATCCGGGAAAATTAGCCGCGACGGTTTTTACGGTGGGCTGCAATTTTCGCTGTCCGTTTTGCCATAATCCGGAACTGGTCAATCTAAAACTAGTTCATAATGAGGAATCGGAGAAAGAATTTTTGGAGTTCCTCAAAAAACGCCGAGACAAGCTGGAGGGAGTCTGTATCACCGGCGGTGAACCGCTCATCCAGCCGGATATAATTGAATTTATTGAAAAAATAAAAAAAATGGGATTTTTAGTAAAATTGGACACCAACGGAGCCCGGCCGGATATTCTTAAAAAAGTAATTAACGCGCGCCTCGTTGATTATATTGCGATGGATATCAAAAATCAGGTTCGAAATTATCGAAAAACTGTCAGGGTCAAAGCTGACAAAGATCGGATAAAAGTGAGTGTCAATCTCATCATGCATAGCCGGATTCCATACGAATTCCGGACAACGGCCGTGCCGGGGATCCACACTGAAAAAGACTTTGAGGAGATTGCCAGGTGGATAAAGGGTGCGCCGGCCTATTATCTCCAGGAATACCGAGAAGGAAAAATTCTTTCTCCGCTTCTCAAAAAGAAAACCAAAGGCAAAACGCTCAATCTAGAAAAAATAAAGAAGAAAATTGAGAAATATTTTAGGAAAGTGGAGATAAGAAGGTAGAAAAGAATGTCATTCCGGACTTGATCCGGAATCTAATTGGATTAGATCCTGAAATAAGTTCAGGATGACAAAATATTTATGCGTATTTATGTAAAAGTCTCGCCGCGGTCTTCCAAGAACGAAGTTACCAAAATCTCAGAAGGGGAATATAAAGTGAAACTGACTGCTCCGCCGGTTGACGGAAAGGCCAATGCCATGCTAATAAAAGTACTAGCGGAGTATTTTAATGTTTCTCAAAGCTCGTTAACAATAATCGGCGGTAAATCGGCGAAAAAAAAACTTATCGAAATCCTTTAAGGAGGGATTACCATGAATGTCATGGGAATGTGTTCGCCTGATGAGTTACGGGCAGTATTACAGAAAGGATTTAACGAGCTCCTGCAGGCTCTTCCCGAAGGAAAAGAGCCTACGTTGAAGGTGGCAAGAGATTTTCGCAACGGCTTCTTGATCACCGATAATACTCGCACAGCACTCAGTATTCTCCTCGCTGTTGCGGGGACTACCTCGGCCTTCAGCGAGCGCTTCACGGAAGACGTCGTGAAAGGAATTATGGTGAAGGAAGGCGGAGTTCGGGCAATTTTGGCGGGCGACGAAGGCCATATAGCTTACCTGGTCCAAAGATATCTGGACTGACCGATACGATGACACAAAGACCCCGGTGCGCCACGCGCGTGCCGGGGGATTTTTTTGTTATAATTAAACTAAAGCGGTTGTGTCATTCCCGTGAAAACGGGAATCCAGTGAACAACTAAAAATAGCAGACTAGATTTCCGCCTGCGCGGGAATGACAAGAATTATGACCAAGTCAAAAATATTTCTCACTCTTTCACTTAGTTTTATCGCTGGAATTTTTTTGGCTTCGTTTTATCAAAAAATAATCGCCGATTATTATTTTTTGTTGATGATTTCGCTATTTTTAATTCCGCTCGTCGTATCCTACCCCAGTATAAATAATCAAAACGAAATTTCTAACGGGGCAAGTAAAAATAAAAAAGTTTACATTACAACCTTTACCGGGTTGTTTTTTATTTTCGGCTGGTGGCTGACTGACGTTAAACTGGATAAATTAAATCACTTGGATCTGGCCGGACAAAATTTTTCTGGCAAAGCTCTGATCGTGAAAGAACCGCAAGTGAGCGGGAAATACCAAAAAATCATCGCTGAAATTCCACTTGGGAGTTCAACTCCCAAGTGGCAAAAAATCATGCTGAACACAAATCTATATCCAGAATATCAATATGGCGACGAAATAAGCTTAAAATGCAACCTGGAACTGCCAAAGAATTTTGAAGAAGGATTTGATTATAAAATGTATCTGGCCAAGGATGGGATTTATTATGCTTGTTCCAGTCCAAAAATTGAACTCATAAATCATGGCCAGGGAAATAAAATTTATTCTTGGCTACTTGGTGTAAAAAATAAATTTCAGCAAGCGATCGTAGAAAGTGTTCCAGTTCCGGAATCGGGACTTTTGGAAGGATTGCTTTTGGGCGGAAGCGGCCAGCTGTCAAAAGCTTTAAACGACAATTTTTCCCGAACCGGCATGACGCACATCGTGGCCGTGTCGGGATATAACATAACTATTATCGCGGAATATCTAATGCTTCTCGTTTTGTTTTTGGGTTTTTGGCGGCAGCAGGCTTTTTGGATATCCCTCCTCGGGATTTTTTTGTTCATCTTGATGATCGGCTTTCCGTCTTCAGCTGTGCGGGCGGGAGTGATGGGTTCCTTGCTTTTGTGGGCCATGAAAAACGGGCGGTTAGCTAATTCGCAAAACGCCGTTGTTTTTTCAGCGGCGGTGATGCTTGTCATCAATCCCATGCTTCTTCGCTGGGACGTGGGTTTTCAGCTTTCGTTTCTGGCGACGCTCGGCATAATCTATCTCTATCCTTTTTGGGAAGCGCGGCTGGTCAAAAAAAATAAGGTTTTCGGAATAGCGGAAATTCTGGGGCTCACGCTCTCGGCGCAAGTATTTGTTTTGCCCGTTATTTTAATGAATTTCGGTCGGCTTTCCATGATTTCGCTTTTGGCCAATGTTTTAATCCTACCGATCATTCCAATCACTATGCTGTTGGGATTTTTGGCGGTTATATTAAAATTGATTTTTCCGCCGCTGGCCGCGGCATTTTCTTGGCTGGTTTTTCTTCCGCTAAAATATGAGATAATGACCATAAATTTTTTGGCCGGACTCAAATGGTCAAGTATCGAGATAAAAAATTTCTCTTGGTATTTGGCGGTATTTTGGTATATTCTTTTAGGAAGAGCTATCTTTGTTTTAAAAAGAAAAAAAACTAAAGAAAGTGTCATTCCGGCCTCCGAGCCGGAATCTAATAAATTAGATCCTGAAACAAATTCAGGATGACAAATGAATATGCGGCACAGAAAAATAATTTATGCGATACTAATCGGGATCCTAGCTCTTTCATTGATTCTAGCCGGAATAATTTTTCATTCGGCGCGGCAGGATTTGAAAGTTATTTTTCTGGATGTTGGGCAGGGGGACGCGATTTTAATAGAGCAAGGGCAAAACCAAATTTTAATTGACGGCGGGCCAAGCGGTCAAAGGCTTTTGGAGGAACTGGGCAAATATGTGCCGTTTTGGGATCGAAAAATCGAAGTGGTCATGGCAACGCACCCGGATGCCGACCATATCGGAGGACTCATCGATCTCATGCGAACTTATCAGATAGGACAAATAATCGACACCCAAACCCAAAGCGAATCACAGCTTTATAAAAAATATCGGGAAATAATTAGCCAAAAAAATATTGAAGAAGCGGACGGAATAAAGGGAATAAATATGAAAATTGGCGAAGGGGTGGAGATGAAAATTTTAAGTCCGCCGGAAAATTACAATCCGGCCGAAAAGGATACCAATTTGAACAGCATTGTTACGCGGCTTTCTTTTGGCGAAAATTCATTTCTTTTCACGGGCGATCTGCCGAGTGACGGCGAACAAGCATTGATAAAAAGCGTGGAAAATATAAATTCCCAAGTTTTGAAAGTTGCTCATCACGGATCAAAATATTCGACAAGCGAAGAGTTTCTGAAAGCGGTGAGCCCGCGCGATGCTGTCATTTCCGTCGGCGCCAACAACCGCTACGGCCATCCCGTGCCGGAAATTCTGGAACGGCTCAAAAATCTTAACATCAATATTTTCCGGACGGATGAAAAAGGAGATATAATCTACAAATGTCAAAGTCCCGATTTTCAATGCCAAATGGTTGCCAATTAGTGTATAGTTAACAGGTGTTACCCCTAACTATACCAAGTGTTACCTCATGGTGTTAACTGTACAAGCCCTTGCCAAAAAACTCATTGTATGCTATGCTTATCCACAGTCACAAGGGTTTGCAATAGTGGCCTAGTCGAACATTTTTTTGCATTTTACCCCCACACCTATTTTCTTTTACGCGTAAGCGGCAAAGACAAGAGGTTGAAAACCTGAAGGGTAGTATCCCAATGCCAGGCGTTAAGCCCATCGGTGTAGGGGTTTACCGCGTGTCGTTTAAATAACTAGTGAAATTGAGAATGGAAAAAGGAAAAATCGCTCGATTGACTGATCGTGGATTCGGTTTTATCTCTCGCGAGGGAGAACAAAAGGATCTATTCTTTCACTCAAATGAACTACAAGGTGTAAGTTTCAATGATTTGAGAGAAGGAGACGAAGTTCAGTTCGAGGTTAGCGAAAGCCCAAAAGGTCCGAACGCTACCAAAGTATCTCGAGTATAAATCAGATATTTGAAGAAATCCTCCGGTGCGAGCTGGAGGATTTTTTGTTTGTCAGCTGGAATTTTTTGTGTTAAATTAAATTTTAGGTAAATAATAAATTTTGAAACATATGGAACAACATCCAAGCAAAGAAAGGACTCTTGTCATTGTTAAGCCGGACGGCATCCAGAGATCGCTCATTGGCGAGATCATTCGCCGCTATGAAAGGACCGGGCTTAAAATGATAGCGTTAAAAATGACTATTCCTTCCGAGGAAATGGCCATCAAACATTATTATGAAGTCGGCGGCGACGCGTGGCTGGAAGAAGTCGGCCGGAAAGCGCGGGCGGCTTATGAAAAAAAAGGCATGCAATCGCCCTATAAAGATAATATGGAAAACGGCCGAGCGGTCATGATGAGCAATGCCAAATATCTGAGTTCCGGACCGGTCATCGCTATGATCTGGCAAGGCAACGGTGCAGTCGCCTTGGTCCGCAAGGTCACCGGCGGAACGGAACCGCTTACTTCAGACGTTGGCACGATCCGCGGCGATTTCACTTTGGATTCTTATGCGATCGCCGATATGGACAAAAGAAGCGTCCGGAATCTCATCCATGCTTCCGGCAATACCGAAGAAGCAGAAAAAGAAATTCCCATCTGGTTTTCCGAAAAAGAAATTCTAAATTATCGTCTGGTGCAGGAACAGATCCTTTATGACGTGAACCTGGACGGAATTTTGGAATAAAAAGCTGATTGGTTTGTATTTTATGTTGGCGATCTTTAAGGGGTGGTCGTAGTTTGTATGAATAATAAAATATTAAAAATCGACAGCTCCAAACTGGAAAAGATGATAACAGGCGGAGGAATCGGGGTTCTTCCAACGGACACTTTATATGGCATAGTTTGTAGTGCCAAAAGCAGGAAGTCAGTCGAACATGTTTACGCGCTTCGGGAGCGCAATCTAAAAAAACCTTCAATAATACTTATTTCGGACATTAAGGATCTGAAATTTTTTGGTATAAGGCTGGACAGCAGAACGCAGGAAATCCTCGCGCGTCTTTGGCCGGGTAAAGTGAGCGTAATTTTGCCGTGTGCGAACAAAAAATTTAGCTATCTTCATCGCGGGACCAAAAGTTTGGCTTTTCGGCTGCCTAAAAAAGCAGCACTGGTAAAATTAATTAAAAAAACCGGCCCATTGATCGCGCCCAGCGCCAATCTTGAGGGGTTGTTACCGGCCACGAAAATTCAGGAGGCCCAGGATTATTTTGAAGATTGCGTTGATTTTTATGTTTCGGGCGGAAAGCTTGAATCACTGCCTTCGACTATCGTGGAGATAAAAAGGGGAAAGCTTTTGATTAAAAGGCATGGAGCGGTAAAGGTAAAGGGTTAGTTTTGGATTTAATTTTTTCTCTAAATTAACTCAGAATCTTTATTTCTATCTGAAATTTTCCCTCTCTCGGCGCGCCCATTGGAAAATTTCAGAAAAATAAAAATTTTTCAGACAGGAATTTCTCGAAAAAATTAAATTCTAAAAAAAGTGTTAGATTAATTAGCGTTGTTTACAAAAATTGTTAAAATAATAAGTAACAATTAAGTAAACAACCATGGTAATTCACAAGAAAACTCGCCTCACCCCAATTCAGAGAAAACAATTGGCCGATGAATATTTCGTAGAGCACGTGCGGCCGTGCGATCTGAAAAGAAAGTATCAGATAACATCGCCCACCGTCTACAAGATAATCAATCATGCCCGGAACAATGATTATAGCATCCACAAGAGCGTGAATAAGCGTTTCCGGTGTCTCCAGTACGGACTTAAGCGATTAACCAAGATTGAAAAACAAATCGAGGATAAGTTCAAAAAACAAGCCAAGCGCTACAACAAAGAATATCCGGGAGAAATGGTCCATTTTGATACCAAACGATTGCCACTCCTTAAAGGAGAAAGTCCGCAGGCTACGCACGAATATCTCTTTGTTGGGATTGATGATTTTTCAAGAGAACTGTTTGCCGGGATTCTGTCAGATAAGACCCAGTCTTCCAGTGTGAAATTCCTCACTCAAGTAATCGACGAATGCGCCTACACCATTGAGCAGGCTTACTCGGATAACGGGCTGGAATATCGCGGGAAGGAGCAGAGCCACGCTTTCATGAAACTTTGCAAACTGCATGGGATTGAGCAAAGGTTCACCAAAGTGAAGCACCCTCAGACTAATGGAAAAGCAGAACGAGTGATCAAGACAATCATGGAAATGTGGCGCCAGAAGACCGAATTTAAAAACAGAGACCACCGGAAGCTTGAACTAATTCGATTTGTAAATTACTATAACACCGTGAAGGCTCATAAGGGAATCAACAACCTGACTCCGCTGGAAAAATTGATTGAATATTTTTATCCTACAAAACTGTAAACAACGCTACTGATTCTTACATCTAAAGATTATAAATCATGAAAAGATTAAAAGTTGGACTTATCTTTGGCGGAAAAAGCGGAGAGCATGAAGTATCGCTCACTTCCGCTTTTTGTATTTACAATGCCCTCGACAAGAAAAAGTATGACCTTAAATTAATCGGCATTGATAAAAGAGGAGTCTGGCACATCGGCAGCGCCAAAGAATTGTGGATCAATCCGGGAAAAACCGAGATCACCCAGCTCAATATGAAAACCCGGGAAATCACCGCCGTCAGCAAGAAAGGAAAAGTTTACCTGATCGATCTGGCCAGCGGGCAAAATATAACCGACATCCAGGTGTTTTTTCCCATCACTCACGGAACCTTTGGAGAAGATGGATGTCTCCAAGGATTTTTGGAGCTCCTCGGGGCGGCTTATGTCGGACCCGGCGTTTTGGGTTCGGCTGTCGGAATGGACAAAGATGTGATGAAGAAACTTTTCCGCGACGCGGGATTGCCGATCGGAAAGTTTCATACTTTAAAAGCCGGCGAAAAAAATAATCTAGCCCCAATCATAAAAAAGTTGAAGTTTCCTATTTTTGTGAAACCGGCCAATCTCGGTTCCTCAGTTGGCGTTTCTAAAACAAAAAATCGCGGCGAATTAGCAAAGGCGATCAAAACCGCTTTCCAATACGATACGAAAATAATTCTGGAGGAAAATTTAAAAGGGCGGGAGATTGAGTGTTCGGTTCTTGGTAATGAAAAACCGATAGCCTCCCGGCCGGGGGAGATAAAGCTTCAAAGCGATTTTTATTCTTATGATGCCAAATATATCAGTCCGGATGCCGCTACGCCGGTTCCGCGGGCCAAACTAAGCCAAAAAATAATCAAAGAGGTTCAGGCGGCGGCGGTCAAAGTCTTTAAGGTTTTAAATTGTGAAGGTATGGGCCGGGTGGATTTTTTTCTGACTCCCAAGGGACTCTACGTCAATGAGATAAACACCTTGCCTGGATTCACCAGCGTCAGCATGTATCCAAAAATGTTTGCCGAATCCGGCATTCCATATACCAAACTTCTGGATAGGCTGATTGAACTTGGGCTGGAAAGAAAGAAAATAGCTGGTAGGCTAAAAAGAGATTTTAAACCATAGTTGTGCCATTCCGAGCGCAGCCGAGCCTGCCGGCAGGGAATCTAATCCGATTAGATCCTTCGACGTCGCTACGCCTTGTTCGGGATGACAAAACAAAAAAGACCTCGCGGTCTTTTTTTAAGTTCGATTAGTTATCCTTATTAAGCGATTTTAAGCAACGGACGCAAATTTTCTTCCGCTGTCCATCAACTTTTTTCTTCTGAAGGTTGACGGAAAATAATCTTCGTGTCGCGATGTTGGAATGGCTTCGGCTGTTTCCGGACTGGGATCCGCGGCCGCAAATGTCACAAACTTTACTCATGCCTTTTTTGTCCGCGAGCTGGGCGAGCGGCTACCTGCCTGCCGGTAGGCTGGCAAAAATTAGCATCCCGCACCAATTCTCACTTGTTAATTTATAAGTTATCTTTTCCAAGCCGCAGGCGACTCCGAGTATAAAATATTACATCACGAAAAATATTATTCGGAATTTGGTGCGGGATAGGTATGTATTGATTTATAGCAGAATTTAGGTTATCATAATAATAAATTTTTTGCAAGGCCATATGTTAAACGAGTTTATTTTGGTGTTATTTTACTTTTTTATTCTCATGTACTCAATTATTTTACATGAGGTTTTTCATGGCGTGGCGGCATTATGGTTGGGAGATAACACTGCTAAATATGCTGGACGCCTCACGGCTAATCCAATTAAACACATCGATTTATATTGGACCATTATTTTACCCCTTATTATGCTCATAACAACTGGCTTTGCATTTGGAATGGCTAAGCCAGTGCCCTACAACCCATATAATTTAAAAAATCAAAAATGGGGACCGACTTTTGTAGGAATTGCGGGTCCTCTGTCAAACATAATTTTAGCCACGGTCGCTGCGTTGATCGCCAGAATTTTGCCGGTTTTAATAAAATCCAGACAAGATATTTTTGATAGCTTTCGAATAGCTATCGGCGGAAGGGGATTTGGCCTGGAAAGCTGGGTTAGATTCGCAAACTCAATACAGGGATCTTTTGTCAATATAATTTTTGGCTTGTTATTGATGATTATATTTTGGAATATCTTGATAGCTGTTTTTAATCTAATCCCGTTTCCGCCGCTGGATGGTTCGAAGATAATCTACGGCCTTTTTCCGATTAAAATCGAGACGATGGCCATATTGGAGCAATATGGAATATTTTTTTTATTTTTGGTGATAATATTAGATGGGTCAACATTTAATATTTTAGGAAAAATTTTGAATTTCGCATGGAGTCTTTTTTTCAGTTTGGCCAATGCTGGCTAACACGGTTGACATGTTTATAAGAATCATCTATTATTATTTTGCTACTAAATCCCCACGCCAATTTTCGAAAATATACAAACTTGTCAGCACCGAGTGATACTTTTATGGAAATTGGCGTGGGGATAAACAATTAACGACTTAATAACTAATTTTCAGGCGAATTAGAACTAATTAAATTTAGTGTCTATCGGTTGCGATTCGCTCATATTAGCGAATTTTTATTTTATACTATGCCAACCATAAACCAGTTAAAGCGAAGATCTCGAAAAAGCACGGTCAAAAAAACCAAGACCCCGGCTTTTAAGAATGTTTTCAATACTCTTAAAAACAAGCCGATCGGCACTGAGAGTCCTTTCAAAAGAGGGGTGTGCCTCAAGGTGAGCACGACCACTCCAAAAAAACCAAACTCGGCGCTGAGAAAAATTGCCAGAGTGCGCCTCACGAACGGCATGGAAGTCACGGCCTATATTCCCGGCATCGGACATAATCTGCAGGAACATTCCATCGTAGTTATCCGTGGCGGAAGAGTGAAAGATTTGCCGGGCGTGCGCTATCATGTTGTCCGGGGAGTATTGGACAGTGCCGGAGTGGGTGATCGGAAAAGAGGGCGCAGCAAATATGGAGCAAAAAAAGGAAAAAGTGAGAAATAAAAAGTAAAAACTTTTTCCTTTTGATTTTTAATTTTTTACTTTGAGCTGAACGAATATGCCACGACGCAAACGAATATTTAAAAAGAACCTGAAGCCCGACTCGAAATTCGGCAATCTTTTGGTGAGCAAATTCATAAATGGCCTGATGGAAAGAGGAAAGAAAACGACGGCGGAAAAAATCATGTATGACGCTTTTGATATTATCCATGAAAAAACAAAAAAAGGCGGACTTAATATTTTCGAACAAGCTCTGAAAAATGTTGCGCCTTTGGTCGAGCTAAAATCACGACGAGTCGGCGGAGCCAATTATCAGGTGCCGATTCCTGTGTCCGGAGAACGGCGCACTACCTTGGCCATCCGCTGGCTGAAAGACGCCGCTTCATCCAAAAAAGGCCGAAGAATGGCGGAAAAACTAGCCGATGAATTTGTTGACGCGTCGAACAAGATTGGCGCTGCCATGAAAAAACGGGAAGATGTCCACCGCATGGCCGAGGCCAACAAAGCGTTCGCCCATTTTGCCTAAGGCAAAATGGAAATCCAAATTTCAAAATCCCAAATCTCAAATGAGTCTCAATGACCAAATCCAAAATGTTTGGATTTTGAAATTAAAGGTTTGATATTGTTTGGAATTTGTAATTTTGAATTTTAGTTTTATGACTCGTCAGTATCCTATCGAAAAATATAGAAACATCGGAATCATCGCTCACATTGACGCTGGTAAAACAACGGTTACCGAGCGCGTTTTGTTTTATACCGGCATCACCCATAAGATTGGGGAAGTGCACGAAGGCGAAGCGACGATGGACTGGATGGAACAGGAAAAGGAAAGAGGCATTACCATCACCAGCGCTGCCACGACTTGTTTTTGGAAAGAACATCAGATCAACATCATTGACACGCCCGGGCACGTGGATTTTACGGTGGAAGTGGAGCGGTCGCTCAGGGTGTTGGACGGCGGCGTGGTCATCTTTGACGGCAAAGAAGGCGTGGAGCCGCAATCGGAAACCGTCTGGCGGCAAGCCGACAAATACAATGTTCCGAGAATATGTTTCATAAATAAAATAGACAAAGAAGGAGCTGATTTTTATTTTTCATTGAAAACTATCTGGGATCGGCTGACCCCTCACGCGGTGGCTATCCAACTTCCGATCGGAGAGCGAGGCAATTTTCAAGGCGTAGTCAATCTGATGAACATGAAAGCCTACACCTTCGGGGGAGACATGGGAGAAAAAATCATTGAAGGCGAGATTCCCTCGGAGATGCAGGAAAAAGCCAAGGAGTGGAGGGAAAAAATGGTGGAAAAAATCGCGGAAAACGATGAAGCCTTGGTGGAAAAATATCTAGGCGGAGTTGAAATAACCGAAAAAGAACTGAAAGACGCTCTGCGCCGGGAAGTTTTGGTCGGAACCGTAGTTCCGGTTCTCACTGGAACGGCGCTTCGCAATAAAGGAGTGCAGCTGGTTTTGGATGCGGTAGTCGATTACTTGCCTTCTCCGGTCGATGTGCCGAAAATCAAAGGCTTTGCCATGGAAGATATTGAAAAAGAAATTCCCATCGAACCCAAAGATGACGCGCATTTCGCGGCGCTGGCTTTTAAGGTGGCTACCGATCCGTTCGTTGGTCAGCTCACTTTTTTCCGGGTTTATTCTGGAATGATCAAGGCCGGTTCTTATGTCCTGAATTCTTCCAAAGGAGAAAAAGAAAGAATCGGACGAATCTTGCGCATGCACGCCAATCACCGGGAAGAGATCACGGAACTTTACGCCGGCGGCATCGGGGCGTTGGTTGGTCTGAAAAATACGACGACTGGCGACACTTTGTGCGAACCGGAACATCCGCTCTTGCTTGAATCGATAACTTTTCCGGAGCCGGTCATTTCCATCGCCATTGAACCGAAGACCAAGGCGGACCAGGAAAAAATGGGCATGGCGCTCAGGAAACTTTCAGCGGAAGACCCGACTTTCCGGGTGCGAACCGATGAAGAAACCGGCCAAACCATCATCTCCGGCATGGGCGAACTCCATTTGGATATTTTGGTCGATCGGATGAAACGGGAATTTAAAGTCGAAGCCAATATCGGCAACCCTCAGGTGGCGTACCGGGAAACGATCAAAGTCGCTGCTCAGGCGGAAGGCAAATATATCAAGCAATCCGGCGGGCGCGGACAATATGGCCATTGCTGGCTCAAAGTCGAGCCGCAGGAGCCCGGCAAAGGTTTTGAATTTGTGGACGAGATCAAAGGCGGAGTTATTCCCAAAGAATATATCACCCCGATCGGCAAAGGAGTGAAGGATGCCATGGAAAACGGCGTCATCGCCGGTTATCCGCTGGTTGACATCAAGGCGACAGTTTATGATGGTTCGTTCCATGAGGTCGACTCTTCAGAAGCGGCTTTCCGGATCGCCGGTTCGATGGCCCTGAAAGAAGCGGTGCGGCGGGCGAATCCAATTATTTTGGAACCAATAATGAAAGTAAATGTCATAACGCCGGAAAATTTCATGGGCGATGTCGTTGGAGATCTAAATTCCAAGCGGGGAATCATCCGCGAGATGGGTGACCGAGGAGAAGGAACCGCGCGCGTCAAAGTGATCGACGCGGAAGTTCCCTTGTCTTCCATGTTTGGCTATGCCACGCAGCTCCGATCTATGTCGCAGGGCCGCGCCAATTATTCCATGGAGTTCGGCCATTATTCAGAAGTTCCCAAGACTCTGGCGGAAGAGATAATCGAAGGGAAAAAATGACGCGAATCATCATCCTAAATCCGCCAGCTGGCGGATTGAAGGATTTACTTTTTGTAAAAAACAGACCGAAAGGGCTGTTTTTGCTTTTGGGAGATTTTGGCGTAAAATAGAAGCGACCAATGATATTTATCGAAGTCGGATTTCGATACTTCAATAAACGCTAGGTTAGGTTGTCAGTGATCCTGTTTTAGAGCCTTATTCTTGACACTTTTCGAAGAATAATATATTATTTTCAAAGTAATCTGAAAAACATGATCGATAAAAAAATGAAGGAAGCGCTCGAACTTTTGGGCGGGAAAGCAATAATTAAAGATGGCGAGCAGCTATATATTTTGCTGACTATCAAGGAATTCAAAAAGATCCGTCAGGAAGGCATTGGAGGCTTGACAAAGCAGGAACTGATTGATAGAATAAACAATGACATCGCGGCTTGGAAGTCATCGCAAGAAGAGGACAAGTTGAGCGCGCTGAACCTGGATGATATCGGAAAAAGAGAAACGGAAGAGGTTCATTACGAAAGAACTTAAGAGTGAGCTGGTTTATCCACAGTTTAAATTTCAAGAAGGCTTGCCAAAATTAGAAATTGTAGTAGAATAGCTTTTGTAACAGAGAATAACTAAATAATATATAAATTCGTAAATTATTTGCGAGTCAAGCTTCATGCTTCTCGTGATAATGCGACTAAAAAAAATATGGCAGCGGAAAAATTTGAGCGAAATAAGCCTCATGTCAACGTTGGAACTATCGGTCATGTTGATCATGGAAAAACCACTTTAACGGCGGCTATGCTTAATGTGCTGAGTTTTACCGGAAAAGCCAAGCCAAAAGGTGTGGACGAGATTGATAAGGCCCCTGAGGAAAGAGAGCGGGGGATTACCATCGCGACTGCTCACTGTGAATATGAATCAGACACTCGGCATTACGCTCACGTAGACTGTCCGGGTCATGCCGACTACATAAAGAATATGATTACCGGGGCCGCCCAGATGGACGGAGCCATTTTGGTTGTGGCCGCGACCGATGGTCCGATGCCGCAAACCCGCGAACACATTCTTTTGGCCAAGCAAGTAGGCGTTCCGGAGATTGTGGTATTTCTCAACAAAGTTGATATGGTGGATGATCCGGAACTCATTGATCTGGTTGAGGCAGAAGTGCGCGAGCTTTTGACTAAATATGAATTTGACGGAGAAAATGCGGCTGTTATCCGAGGTTCGGCTCTTAAAGCGCTTGAATCAAAATCAGTGGATGATGCGGCAGCCAAGCCGATCACGGAACTTTTGGCAGCTCTTGATTCAAAAATTCCTGAACCGGTCAGAGAAATCGACAAGCCGTTGCTTATGCCGATTGAAGACATTTTTTCCATTGAAGGAAGAGGTACAGTCGTTACCGGAAGAATCGAAAGAGGAACGATTAGTATAAATGAAGAAGTGGAGATCGTCGGAATTCGACCGACTCAAAAGACCACGGTGACTGGAATTGAAATGTTCAATAAGTCTCTGGATCGCGGCCAAGCCGGCGACAATGCGGGTGTGCTGCTTCGGGGAACCAAGAAAGAAGATGTTGAAAGAGGCCAAGTGGTGGCTAAACCGGGTTCCATTACTCCGCACACTGAATTTGAATCCGAAACCTATATTTTGACCAAAGAAGAAGGCGGCCGACACACCCCATTTTTCAAAGGTTACAAGCCGCAGTTCTATGTCAGAACGACGGATGTCACCGGGGAAGTTGTTTTGCCAGAGGGAACTGAGATGGTGATGCCAGGGGACACGGTTAATTTTTCCGTAAAACTTTTGGCGCCGGTCGCTATGGAAGAAGGCATGCGCTTTGCTATTCGCGAAGGAGGGCGCACAGTCGGAGCCGGAGTGGTCACTAAAATTTTGAAATAAGTTTTCTTTTAGCCCCGATACAAGTTGTAACTTATCGGGGTTATAAAGTAAATTTTTTTCGGTATAAATTTCATTAAAAAATGGCTAAGAAAGAAGAAGAAGTAAAATCAAGGATTCGGATCAAACTCAAGGCGTATGATCATAAAATTATTGATCAGTCAGCCAAGCAGATTGTTGAAACAGCGGAAAGGACAGGGGCGAAGATTGCCGGTCCTGTTCCTTTGCCAACTGAAATTAGAAAATTTACGGTAAACAAGTCGACGTTTGTGCACAAAGACGCGCGAGACCAATATGAAATGCGCATGCACAAACGGCTGATTGATATTTGGGAATCGACGCCTAAAACAATCGATAGTTTGACCAATCTCGATCTACCGGCCGGTGTCGATATTGAAATAAAAATGTAGAAAATTTATTTTATCAATACTAGTTAAAGTCCCAATTAATCGGGATACTCAACTAGCCAGAAAGGTTCAAAACTGGGCTCCAAGGAGCTTGGACTGGCATAGTAGAGAGCCAGTTTTTTGTTTTCTTCGGGTAAATTTAATGAAAAAATTTTTGTAAATTCATATTAAATTAGCAATTTCGTAAAGAAAAAGAATATTTCAAACAACGAAAATGAAATTTATACTCGGTAAAAAATTAGGAATGACCACTATTTATGATTCAGGGCAAGTCGCGCTGAATGTTACGTTGGTTGAATGTCCTTTGAACAAGGTGTCTTTGCTCAGGACCAAGGAAAAAGACAAATATGAAGCGGTCCAACTGGAGATCCAAAAGACCAAAAACAAGATTTTCAAAAAAGAGTTTCGCGTGGAGGAATCTCAGCTGAAGGCGGGAGATGAGATCGGCGTGGATATTTTCGCGGTCGGCGATATTGCCAAAGTCAGCGGAACTTCCAAGGCTAAAGGGTTTCAGGGAGTCGTCAAAAGGCACGGATTCAAAGGTGCGCCAAAATCACACGGTCACAAACACGATCTCCGGGCGCCTGGCTCGATCGGCTCCGGATTTCCGGAGCATGTCACCAAAGGAAAAAGGATGGCTGGCCGCATGGGCGGCGAAAGATCAACTTTTAAGAATGCCAAAATAGTTTATGTTAACAAAGAAAAGAATTTGATCGGGATCAAGGGTCCGGTGGCGGGCATCCCGGGAGCAATCGTTGAAATTTTTGTCAGATAAAAATATGGCTATCGCTAAAGTTTACAATTTGGAAGGTAAAAAGACCGAGGAACTGAAACTTTCTGATGCTGTTTTTGGCTTGCCGGAAAACGATGGTCTGGTCCATCAGGTTTATGTGGCGCTCATGGGAAACAAAAGGCAGTCCATCGCGGACACTAAGTCGCGGGGTGAACGGGCCGGATCGGGAATAAAGCCGTGGCGGCAAAAAGGGACCGGGCGAGCCAGAGTCGGATCAGTGAGAACTCCGGTCTGGAGAAAAGGCGGAGTGGTTTTTGGACCGAAAAGCGACCGGAATTTCAAGAAAAAAATTAATAAAAAAATGAATGCCAAGGCTCTGGCCACCGTTCTCAGTGGCAAACTCAGGGACTCTGAACTTCTGATTGTTGACAAGTTCGATCTGCCGGAAAAGAAAACCAAAAAAATGGCCGAGGCGCTGAAAAAACTGAATTTCAAAGGGAGCGTGCTTTTGAGTTTCTCGGATGCTGAAAAAGAAATGGTCCGGACCAGTCGGAACCTGCCGAAAGTCAAAAATATTTTTACCAGTCAAATTAATGTTTTGGATATTCTGGACAAAAAGAACCTGATTCTTAGCAAAGAATCAGCCAAGTATTTGGAAAATAAATATAAGAAATAGGAAAAGCCATGGAAAAAAACGATAAGAAAATCGAAGAGAAAAAGAAAGAATCACCAGCCGTTTCCGGTAGCTCTTTTTCCTATAAATTTTTGTTGGCGCCTTGGATTACTGAAGCGTCTACCGCGGCGGCCGAGCTCAATAAATATGTTTTTAAAGTTGACTCAAGCGCGAACAAGAACCAGATCAAAAAGGCGATTGAGGATTTGTATAAAGTGAAAGTTACTGCCGTGAACACCGTAAAAATAGCCAGAAAATTCAGGAATTACGGCAGGACTCCCGGATGGAAAGCTGGTTTTAAAAAAGCAATCATTACCGTCAAAGCGGGGGATAAGATAGAATTATTCGAAGGAGTATAATATATGGCAATTAAAATATACAAAAGAAATAACGCCGGCCGCAGAAATATGTCCGTGGTGAAATCAGAAACAGTTACCGACAAAAAACCGGAAAAGTTTTTATTGGCCAGCAAAAAAAGCAAGGCTGGGAGATCCGGCGGAAAGATATCGGTGCGTCACCAAGGCGGCGGGCACAAACAAAGATATCGATTGATCGATTTTCGACAGGACAAGTTTGGTATTCCTGGGCGGATTGCGTCTATTGAAAGAGATCCGAATCGCAGCGCCTTTATTGCCTTGATCCATTATATCGACGGGGAAAAGCGTTATATTTTGGCGACGGAAGGAATGCGAGTCGGCAAAGAAATTATGACCGGTCCAGAGGCTTCCATAAAATCGGGAAATCGGACGATGGTGAAAAATATTCCAGTCGGGACAATTATTTCCAATGTGGAGATGTTCCCCGGACGGGGAGGTCAGATAATTCGGTCGGCCGGTTCAGGCGCGGTGCTTACCGCGATCGATGAAAAGGCGGCCCAAGTCAAACTTTCTTCCGGAGAGATCCGTATGATCGACAGTTCCTGCTACGCGAGTATCGGACAAGTTAGCAATTTTGAGAACAACGCCATTAGTGTCGGCAAAGCCGGTCGAAAAAGATGGATGGGAGTGCGTCCGGGAGTTCGCGGTTCAGTCATGAATCCGGTGGACCATCCGCATGGCGGAGGCGAAGGATGCCAAGGCATCGGATTGAAACATCCGAAAACTCCATGGGGAAAACCGGCGCTCGGAAAGAAAACTCGCAAAAGAAAGAAATATAGCAATAAATTTATAATTAAAAGAAGAGAAAAGCGGAAATAAAAGGTGAAAAGCGCGCTATGGATGCGCTTACGCGAATAAATGTTAAAATAATAATAATTCGTAGATTCGTATATATTCGTAGTTTCGAATCGAGAAAAAAATATGACGAGAAGTTTGAAGAAGGGCCTTTACGTGGATGAGAGGCTAATAAAAAAAATACAGAATAAAAAGGCGGGAGATAAGTCTCAAATCAAGACTTGGTCTCGTGCTTCAATGATCTCTCCGGAAATGCTCGGATTTACTTTTGCCGTGCATAATGGAAAGGATTTTGTGCCGGTGTTTGTTACGGAAGAAATGGTTGGATCGCGTCTTGGAGAATTTTCACCGACTAGGAAATTTGTGCGGCATGGAGGCAAAATGCAAAAAGAACAGGAACTTGCCGCCAAGCAGAAAGAACTGGACGCGTCTAAAGCGGCTAAAGCCAGCACCGAAGCTAAGAAATAAAGATATCTAAAGCAGCGAAAAATATGCAAGTATCGGCCAAATTAAACAATTATAGGGTAGCTCCCAGGAAAATAAGATTGGTAACTAATCTGATAAAAAAGATGGATGTTGAGGCTGCCATCAATCAGCTGGATTTTACAGTCAAAAGAGGCAGCGCGCCGATTAAGAAATTGCTCATGAGCGTTATCAGTAACGGAGAAAACAATTTCGGAATAGACCGGAGCAATATGTATATTTTTGACATTGTTGTGGGGGCCGGACCAACGCTTAAAAGATGGATGCCGAAAGCCTATGGGCGGGCCGGACAAATTTTGAAAAGAACTTCGCAGATTGAGATCGTTTTGAAAGAGCGAGTCGAGGGCAAAGGCAGGAAAACCAAGGAACAGATGGAAAAAGAAAGACAGGCTCGGGCGGATGAGAGGAAAAAAGCGGATAAACTTCGGGCTAAGGAAAGGGAAGAGGCGGAAAAATCTTCGACCACCGAACTCAGCGAAGGAAAGACCAAACCGGCGGAAAAAATGAAAGACGCGGAAAAGCCGAAGAAAACAACCGACAAAAAAGGCAGTTGGGGAAGCAAGATATTTCGAAGAAAATCGATGTAATTAACAAAATAAAAAGTGAGAAGTAAAAAAGAAAAAGGAATAAAATGAAAAACTTTTAATTTTTTACTTTAAATTTTTAACTTTAGCGATAGCGATTATGGGACATAAAGTCAATCCGGTAGGCCTCCGCATAGGGATAACCAACAGTTGGAGGTCGCGCTGGTACAATAAAAAAGATTATCGGGAAAATTTGCGCCAGGACATCCTGATGCGCGAAGACGTCATGAAGAAATGGAAAAGTTCTGCCATTGCCGATGTTGAGATTGAAAGATCGGCCGCCATGGTGAAGATCATAATTAAAACTGCCCGCCCCGGAGTTCTCATTGGTCGAGGCGGCAGCGGAATGGAAGATATCCAGCGATACATCAAAGGGAAATTTTTCAAAGGCCGAAAGACAGGCTTGAAAGTAGAAGTTCAGGAGGTCAAACATTTCGAAGAGAACGCCATGCTTCTCGCTCAGAATTTGGCTGAACAGTTGGAAAAACGAATTCCTTTCCGGCGCGCCATGAAAATGATGCTTGATCAGTCGCTAAAAAATTCCACAATCAGAGGAATAAAAATACAAATGTCAGGCCGGCTTGGCGGAGCGGAAATGTCCCGAGTAGAACATTCTTTCAAAGGAACTTTGCCGCTTCACACGCTTCGAGCCAATGTCGATTTTGCGCGGGCGACCGCGTATACGACCTACGGAACGCTTGGCGTGAAAGTTTGGCTGTATAAAGGCGATGTATTTAATGAAAAAGAGAATAAGTTGAAAAAATAGACGCATATGTTGATGCCAAAAAAGGTAAAATTCAGAAAACCGCACCGGGGTGGAAAACTCAAGGGCAAAGCCAATCGCGGACAAGAGATCAGCTTCGGCAGTTTTGGATTGAAAGCTACGGAAACTAATCTGGTTTCCGCAAGGCAAATTGAAGCCGCCCGCCGGGCCATGACCAGATATATCCAACGCGGAGGCAAGATTTGGATCAGAATCTTTCCCGACAAAGGCATGACCAAAAAGGGCGCGGAGACTCCCATGGGCAAGGGCAAGGGAACCGTCGATTATTTTGTTTCAGTGGTGAAAGCCGGCCGGATTTTGTTTGAAATGGACGGCGTGAAACCGGAAATCGCCAAAGAAGCGATGAAGCTGGCATCCTATAAATTGAACGTAAAAACGCGTTTCGTAACCAGAGAAGATGAATAGTTTTTGAATAATATTATGAAGATAAAAGAATTAAGGGAAAAAAACAGTGCCGAGCTAAAAAAGCTTTTAGCGGAAAAACAGGAAGCAGTCCGAAAGCTCCGTTTTGATATTTCTTCCAAGCAGATAAAAAATAACCGCGATCTGAGAAACAGCAAGAAAGATATAGCGCGGATTTTAACTTTAATAAATGAGCCCAAATAAATGGAAAGCGCAGAAAAAAAACCGATAGTAACCAGAAAAAAAGGCGTGGTGGTCAGTGATAAAATGCAGAAAACTGTGATTGTCGCGGTGAGTACGCTAAAAACTCACCCGAAATACCGAAAAAAATTCAAATTGACCAAGAGATATAAAGCTCATGATGAGGAAGGAAAATATAAGTTGGGGGACAAGGTTGAAATTGTTTCCTGCCGGCCGATGAGCAAAGGCAAGAATTATAAGGTTGTTTAAATAAATCATATGATACAAGCGGAAACAAGATTAAAAGTAGCTGACAATACCGGTGCGAAGATCATTGAGTGTTTCAAAGTGCTGGGCGGATCAAGAAAGCGTTATGCCAAGATTGGAGACATCGTGGTCGCTTCGGTAAAGGTTGCTACTCCCCGCGGACTGGTGAAAAAAGGCGACAAAGTCCGGGCGGTTATCGTCAGACAAAGAAAAGAGCTCAGAAGACGCGACGGTTCGTATATCCGTTTTGATGAGAATGCCGCTGTGATCATGGATGGCACTGATCCCAAAGGCACCAGAATTTTCGGGCCGATCGCGCGAGAAATCAGGGAGCGGGGATTTAATAAAATAATTTCTTTGGCTTCGGAAGTAATATAAAAGATATGAACCCCGTTAGAGATTTTGCTTGTCTAATGGGTTTAAATAAATTGTTAATTTGATTTTCAAGTTTTATTTCTCAAAATAAATAGACTTGCAAAATCTCTAACGAGGTGAAGATTAAAAAAGGTGATCAGGTAAAAATGAAAGCGGGAAAGGATCACGGCAAGACCGGAAAGGTTTTACGCGTTTTTTCTTCGGAAAAAAAGATTACTGTCGAAGGTTTGAATATTGTCAAAAAACACACTCGTCCGAAAAGAGAAGGGGAAAAAGGCCAGCGCGTTGAAGTTCCGGGCAAGACCGATGTTTCCAATGTGATGCTGGTCTGCCCAAAATGCGGAAAAACTGCGCGTGTCGGATACAAAAATACGGAGGCGGGGAAATTCAGGGTGTGCAAAAAATGCCAATCGGAAATTTAAGCAAACAACACTGGTTATATGAAAAATTTCAAGGAAAAATATAATAAAGAAGTCATTCCGGAAATGAAAAAAATATTCGGCTTCAAAAATAATATTCAGGTTCCCAGGATCGAGAAAGTCGTGGTCAATTCAGGAATCGGCAAATATATAAAAGACGCCAATCTAGTCAAAGAGGCCGTAGAGACCATTGGCGTGATAACCGGTCAAAAACCGGTACTCACCAAATCCAGACAATCCATCGCTGGTTTCAAAATCAGGGAAGGACTGGAAGTCGGAGTCAAAGTGACTTTACGCGGCCGCCGGAAATGGGATTTTATCGATCGGTTGGTGGGAGCGTCTATTCCACGTATCCGCGATTTTCAAGGAATAAAAGAAACAGCTGTCGACGCAGGCGGAAACCTGAATATCGGAATAAAAGAACACACTGTTTTTCCGGAAATTCTTCCGGAAAACGTAAAGAATATAATGAGTCTGCAGGTCAACGTCGTGACGACCGCTAAAAATAAGAAGGAAGGAATGGAACTTTTCCGGCTGCTAGGCTTTCCTATCGCTAAGCCGGAAAAATAATCATAAGATCAATCATAAAAGATATGGCAAAAAAATCCGTAATAGCCCGATCAAAAAAAACCCAGAAATTTTCGACTCGCGTCGTGAAAAGATGTTGGAAATGCGGAAGGAAGCATGGCTATATGCGTAAATTCGACCTATGCCGGATTTGTTTCAGAGAATTGGCGTCAACCGGGCAAATTCCCGGAGTAAAAAAATCCAGCTGGTAATAAAATATTTGAATTAATTAAAGAATATGGCAGATACAATAGCGGCAATGTTAACAAGTATAAGAAACGCCCAGCGGGCGGGGAAAAAAGAGGTGCTGATACCGGCATCCAAGTTGAAGTTGGCCATTGCCGGCGTGCTAGAAAAGGAAGGATTCTTTGAGTCGGTTTCCAAGGAGAAGGTTAATGATCACGACAAAGTCAAGATCGTTTTCAAATACTATAAAGTATCTAACACCAAAAAAATTCCAGCTATCAAGCAGATTAAGATGGTCAGCAAGCAGGGACAAAGGATTTATATCAAGAACAAGGACATCAGAAATGTGAAAAACAATTTTGGGATAGCGGTTGTTTCCACGTCCAAGGGAATAATGACCAACACGGAAGCCAAGAAAAACGGCTTGGGCGGAGAATATATCTGTGAAGTCTGGTAAATTTAACGGTAAAATCATATGTCGAGAATTGGTAAAAAAATAATAGAGATACCTGATGGGATAGAAGTTAAATACGCGAACAAGCTTCTTTCTGTAAAGGGGCCAAAGGGCTCGCTTGATTTGGCGATTCACGCCGAAGTTGAATTGGAGATAAACGACAAAGAGATCAGCGTAAAAAAGATCGGCAAGTCCAAAAAAGCTCCGGCCATTTGGGGACTTACCCGGGCTCTCATCAGCAATATGATATCGGGGGTCAAAAATGGTTATGAAAAGAAGATTGAACTTCAGGGCGTGGGTTTTCGCATGGCAGTACAAGGAAACAAAATTACCATGGCACTCGGATTTTCACATCCGGTGGAAGTTACCGTTCCCGAAGGGCTGGAAGCAAAAATAGTCGAAAATAACGTCCTGACGATTTCCGGCTGGGACAAACAGCTGGTCGGCCAATTCGCGGCGGACATCCGGGAACTTAAGCCGGTGGAGCCGTATAAAGGAAAAGGCTTTCGCTACGTTGGAGAACATGTCCGCAGGAAGGCCGGCAAAAAAGCGGCGTCGGAAAAATAACGCGGGGCGTTATCCCGAGTCCCGAGCACTTGGGATTGAGGGATCTAAATATTTAAAAATTTTGACTGGTTATCCCGCACCAAATTCCGAATAAAGTTTCGCAACAATGTAAAATTTTATTCACGGAATCGCCTGCGGCTTAGCTAAAATTTAACAGAAAGTTTAAAATTGAGAATTGGTGTGGGATGCTCATGTTTGTAGCTTCTCGTACCTCGAAGACAAACATGGCAAAAATAAGCAGGAACAAGTTAAGACTTCAAAGAAAAAAGCGGATCAGCGCTAAAATAAAGTCGCAAGTTGAAAATCCGCGATTAGCTGTTTTCAAGAGTCTCAAGGGCGTTTATGCACAGATAATTGATGATTCAAAGGGCGTGACGCTTTTGTCTGCGACAACCAAAGAGGCTAAGGCTAAAAATAATTTGGAAGGCGCTAAAAAAGTTGGAAAATTAGTCGCCAAAAAATGCTTAGACAAAAAAATATCCGCCGTCGTTTTTGACCGAGCAGGATACAAATATCACGGGAAAACCAAGGCGCTGGCCGATGGCGCCCGAGAGGGCGGATTAAAACTGTAATATTTTAGAATTTTATTCATATGGCGCGAGACAATAAAAGGTTCGGAGGAAAAAGGGAAAAACCGGAATATGATCAAAAGCTTTTGGATTTGGCGCGAGTGGCCAGAGTAGTGAAGGGCGGAAGACGTTTTCGTTTTCGGGCGACTTTGGTGATCGGTAACCAGAAGGGCAAAGTCGGCGTGGGTGTCGGCAAAGGCGCTGATGTTTCCGACGCGATAAAGAAAGCCTTCGATGACGCCAAGAAGAGCATGATAACAATCACGCTGGCCAAAAACACCATTCCGCATGAAATTTCCCACAAGGTCGGCAGCGCCCGTATCATATTAAAGCCGGCTTCTCCCGGACGGGGAATCATCGCTGGCGGAGCTATCCGGACGGTAGTCGATCTGGCTGGAATCAAAGATATAGTTTCCAAATCTCTGGGGACATCCAATAAACTCAATGTGGCTAGGGCAGCTATCAGCGCTTTCAATGAGCTGGCGGAAGTCCGGTCAAGAAAATCCAGGATAGGAGCGGATAAATAAAGAAAAATTATCACAGATAAGTATGCAAATAAACACTCTCAAAATTAAATATTCAAAGAAAAAAAGGAAGACTGTCGGCCGAGGGGGCAAGAAAGGCACTTATTCCGGCAAAGGCGGCAAAGGGCAAAAGGGACGGAGCGGAGTTTCCATCAACCCGCTTTTTGAAGGAGGCCGGTCATCGCTCATTGATCGGTTGAAAAAAGTGCGCGGGTTCAAGTCATACAAAATGCGTGCTGTAGTTTTCAAATTGGCGGATCTTGAGAAAAAATTCCAGGAAAATGATACAATAAACAAAGAATCGCTGATCAAATCGGGTCTTTTGGACCGGAAGGACTGGAAAAGAAAAGTTAAGATTTTGAGCGGAGAAGGAAAAAACCCAAAATTTAAAATCGGAGATGATATTCTTCTTAGCGTTTCGGTCAAAAAATCTCTTGGAACTTCTGCTGATAAAACCAGCGTAAAAACAAAGCCTGTCCAGACAGGTAAAAAATAAATGTTTGAAAAACTGATCCAAATTTTTAGAATTAAGGATCTGCGAAACAAAGTGCTCTTCATCCTGGGGATTTTGGTAGTTTTTCGTTTGGCGGCAAATATTCCGCTTCCCGGAATAAACCAGGCTCAGCTGATAAAATTTTTCCAGAGCAATCAGCTTTTTGGTCTTTTGAATTTATTTTCCGGAGGAGGGCTTCGTGGCATTTCAATTGTTCTCCTTGGCGTTGGTCCCTATATCACCGCCTCCATCATTATGCAGCTTCTGACTATGATTATTCCGCGGCTCGAGCAGATCTATAAAGAGGAGGGAGAAGCCGGCCGGGAAAAATTTAACCAGTGGACCCGTTGGATCACCGTTCCGCTGGCGGCCATGCAGACTTTCGCGATGATTTCACTTTTGCGCTCGCAGGGGATAATCTCTCAAACGACTCCTTTTGTGATATTTTCAATTGTCACAATATCAGTCGCGGGAACTATTTTTCTGATGTGGCTTGGTGAACTCATAACGGAAAAAAAGATCGGTAACGGGGTTTCGCTCATTATCTTTGCCGGTATTGTGGCCAGCATTCCGTCGGCGGTTTCCCGGATCTTTGCCACTTGGGATCCGTCCCAATTTTTCACCTATCTAATTTTTCTTGCTATGACAGTGGCCGCCATTGCCGGAGTAGTCTTTATGACTGAAGGCCAGCGGAACATCCCGGTCTCTTACGCTAAAAGAATAAGAGGTAATCGGATGTATGGCGGAACTTCGACTCACTTACCGCTTAGAGTCAATCAGGCCGGGGTCATCCCGATAATTTTTGCCATGTCTATCATGCTTTTCCCAGGCATGATCGCCAACTTTTTGGCCAACGTCTCGAATCCGACGGTAGCCGGAATGGCGCGGACAGTCGGCTCTATTTTTCAAAATCAGTGGTTCTATGGAGCGGCTTATTTTGTGCTGGTTGTGGCTTTTACTTATTTTTATACCGCCGTGGTTTTTGATCCGAACAAAATTTCCGAAAGCCTGCAGAAGCAAGGCGGATATATTCCCGGAATCCGTCCGGGCAAGACTACTGCCGAATATTTGTACCGGATAATGAACCGAACCACTCTTTCTGGCGCTCTATTTTTGGGAATGATCGCTATTTTGCCTTTCATTGTCCAGGGGCTCACGAAAATAAACTCAGTAACGGTCGGAGGAACCGGGCTTCTGATTGTTGTTTCAGTGGTGATTGAAACGATTAAGCAGATCGAAGGGCAACTGGTCATGCGGGATTACGAAGGTTTTTAAAGTCAATATGAATATTGTTATCTTAGGACAACAAGGATCCGGCAAGGGAACACAAGCTTGTCTTTTGGCCGAGAAATTCGACATGGAACATATCGATATGGGCAAGACGCTCCGCGAAATCGCCCAATCGGACACGCCGCTTGGCCGAGAGATTTATGAAATTCAAAATGTCAAAAAAACTCTGGTTTCCAACAAGATTCTCAAGGAGATACTCGGCGTAAAATTGAAATCGGTTTCGCTCAAAAAAGGCATAATTTTCGACGGCGCTCCAAGAACGATTGATCAGGTCGACTATCTGGAAGACGCGATGTTGGAAATGGGGCGAAAAATCGATCATGTGATTTTTATCTCAATTCCCGAACCGGAATCGATCATGCGGACTTCCAAAAGAAGAATTTGCGCCAAGTGCCAGGCCATTTTGGTGATGGGAAAAAGAATCAAAAATGAAAATGATAAATGTCCCGAGTGCGGAGGAAAAATTTCACAAAGGAAGGACGATACTCCCGAGGGCATAAAAAAAAGACTGGAAGTTTTCAAAGCAGAAACAATGCCAGTTTTGGAACACTACGAAAAAGAAGGAATCCTGATAAGAATAGACGGCATGCAGCCGGTGAAAAAGGTTTTTGAAGACATAATCAACGGGATTGCCCGGTAATAATTCTGCCTAAAAATATGATTTCGATAAAAAATCAAAGTGAGATAGAAACTATGCGCCGGGGAGGAAGGATATTGGCGGAAATCATGGCCAAGCTGGAAAAAGAAATCGCTCCCGGTAAAAATACATTGGAATTGGACAAGCTTGCTGAGAAGCTTGTTTTTGCTAATGGAGGTGAACCGGCTTTCAAAGGCTATGGAGGAGGAGAAGGGCAAAAACCTTTTCCGGCTACAATCTGTGCCTCTATCAATTCAGAAATCGTCCACGGGATACCCTCGGAAAAAAAAGTTTTGCGGTTCGGAGATATAATAAAAATTGATATCGGGATTAAGTATCGGGGGATGTTTGCCGATATGGCTCGCTCGTTTCCCGTTGGAGAAATCAACGCAAAGGCGCGTAAGCTGATCGATGTCACCGAACAATGCTTTTGGCGAGGAATGGAAAAGATGAAAGCCGGAAATTTTTTGAGCGATTATTCGAAAGCCGCGCAAAAAAACGCCGAGGAAAACGGATTTTCCGTGGTTAGAAATTTAGTCGGACACGGTATCGGCTGGGAACTGCACGAAGATCCTTATATTCCCAATTACTATAATAAAAAATATCAAGACTATCGTTTGGAAACAGGCATGGCACTGGCCTTTGAACCGATGATCAACGCGGGTGGCCCAGAAACGATTTTGAGCAAAGACGGCTGGACCTTCAAGACTAAAGATGGTCAGCTGAATGCGCATTATGAAAACACGGTTCTGATAACCGAAAAGGGAGCGGAAATTTTGACTAAGGTATAATTTTTTTTGGCAATATAGTGAAGAGTAGACAATTTTTATGCTATAGCATAAAAATTGTCTATCATATAGTTGTAGATTTAAAATAAAAAAGCCCCGGAGCCGTATGTGAACGGTCGGGGCGAGTGTGGTAGAACAGTTAGCGATAAAAATACTCCGTCAGTTCCTTGATGTCTGCCGGAGGAGTGCGGTTGGTGAAAATATAACACCGCTCATCCTCCGGAGTGCTGCCGATGATCCAGATGCCATCACTCGGGTGATCAACGCGATACTTATGAGGATTAAGGTTGGCACCGTCAATAATGATGGTCCATTCGAATATATTTTTGAATGGTTCATCAAGTCTTGGTTCATTGGCATAGTTGACGTATATGCCATCTGCCTCGAGCCTCTGTTGCATTGTCTGTCTGGCTGTATTTTTTTCCACGGTCATTTTTGGTCCGTGGGTGAAATAAAGCCAAACCAATCCAACAACGGCGGGTACGAGCAAAATCAGCCAGTATCTGGCTCTTTTTTCCCGCATTTAATTTACCCTCCAATTTTTTTAGGTACTGTTTCTCCAACATAACAGCTTAGCACATAAGAGCAATTATGTCAACCGAAAAAAAGCTTTAAATACGCCATAGTTTCGCAAAAAAGCCGTTAAAATAGAAAAAACCCCGTATTCTTGGGATCAAAAACGCGGGGGCTGAGAGGGCAAAAGGGTGCTAGGTGATTGAGTAAAAATAAAATCAACGTGTGTTACTTTACGGGAAGGATGCCTCTGGCAAACACTCCCATCAGGGAACCAAGACCAATGATCGCCCCGAGGAGAAGTAGCCAAATAAATACATTCATTTTGTTCTGTTTCATGAATTCCTCCATGTTTTTTTATAGGAACTGCTAGTCGATTGCCGAGACAAGTTTAGCATAAAAATATTCATATGCCTAATATACATGATAAAATCAAAAATTTTTTAGCCATCGACTATGGTCAATCCAAGGTCGGTTTGGCGATGGCGGACGCGGAAACGAAAATTGCTTTCGCGTATAAGACTTTGGATAATGACAGGAATTTTTTTCAAAAGCTAGCGGAAATTATCGAAGAAGAAAAAGTGAAAAACATAATTATCGGAATTCCGGCATATATCAATCGGGAAGAAGTCGAGTATGCCGGAGAAACACTGGGAAAAAAAATAAAAGAGCTTTTGCCTTTTGTCGAAATAGAATATCAAAATGAAATGTTTACGACCAAAATGGCGCAAGCTAATCTTATCCAAAAAGGCGTGAAAGGCATCAAAAAATACGATGACCAGGAAGCGGCCCGGATAATCCTGCAATCCTGGCTGGATAAAAAACGCGAAGCAGTTAAATGAAAAAGAACACTAAAAAAACATTTTTGATTTATTTGGAAAGCGCCCGAAAATATAAATTTTTTGGAATTTTTTCATACCTGGGCATTGTTGGCGCTGTTATTATCGGCCTTATAATACCGGTATATTTGAAAAATCTTGTTGATCTGATTTCCTTTGGTGAAAATAAAGACTTAATTTTACCCCAAGCCTTTAAAATTATATGGACCATTTTAGCCTTAGAGGGAATAGGCTGGATTTTTTGGAGAACTACTGACTTTTGCGCCAATCGCTTTCAATCCAGTGTCATTGCCGATTTATCTAACAAGTGTTTTGCTAATTTACATAAACATTCCTATAGCTATTTCAGCAACAATTTCGGCGGATCGTTGGTAAAAAGAGTTAAGTGGTTTACTGGCGCTTTTGAAAATATTTCCGATCGCATACTTTGGAATTTTCTGCCCCTGGCAACAGTTTTAACATTCACAACAATTTTCCTTTCGCGTCTCAACACCTGGCTTGGTGTTGGTATTTTTTTGTGGGCAATTATTTTTTTATCCATTAACTTTGTTTTTGTCAGATACAAGCTTAAATATGACATTGAGAGAAGCGCGGCAGAAACAGTTTCAACCGGAGTATTAGCCGATACAATTACCAATCATAACAACGTTAAACTTTTTAACGGATACTTGTCCGAGATCAACTATTTTTCCAAAGTTACTGAAGATTTAAGAAAGATCAGAGTTTTTTCGTGGAACTTAGCTTCCTTGTTCTTTGCGGTTATGTCGATTATTTGGATTGCTTTGGAGATTGGACTTTTGTATTTTTCAATCATTCTTTGGAACGAAGGCGTTTTAACAGCTGGATGGTTTATTTTAATTCAGTTGTATCTGTTCAATATTTTTTCCAGAGTTTGGGATTTTGGGAAAAATATCCAAAGACTGTACGAAAGTTTGGCGGATGCCGAAGAGATGACAGTTATTTTTAGCACGCCTTATGAAGTCCAGGATATTCCAAAGGCGAAGGATCTTAAAATAAAAGAGAGCAGGATACTTTTTAAAAACGTTGCGTTTAATTATCGATCAACGCGTTCAATTTTGAAAAAATTTAATTTGGAAATCGCTCCGAAAGAGAATATCGCCCTGGTAGGCGCTTCCGGTTCGGGGAAAACTACCATCATAAAACTTTTATTAAGAATGTATGATCTGACTGGCGGACATATTTTTATTGATGGACAGGATATATCTAAAGTTACCCGGGAAAGCCTTTGGAAAAATATAAGTTTGGTTCCCCAAGATCCAATTCTTTTTCACAGAAGTTTGATGGAAAATATTCGCTATGGGAAGCCGACGGCTACCGAGGAGGATATAATTAAGGCGTCAAAAATGGCCAGGTGCCATGATTTTATTATGCAGACAGCCAAGTGCTATGATACTTTTGTTGGAGAAAGGGGAATTAAGCTTTCTGGCGGAGAGCGCCAAAGGATTGCCATTGCGCGGGCAATCCTGAGGAATGCAAAGATATTAGTTTTGGATGAGGCCACTTCAAGTCTGGATTCAGATTCAGAAAGGCTTATCCAAGAAGCTCTCATAGAGCTTATGAAAGATAAAACAGTTATTGTTATTGCCCATAGGTTATCAACAATTAGAAAAGCAAATCGCATAATTGTTGTTGATAACGGAGACATTATTGAATCTGGAGAGCATGATGAGTTGATTCAAAGAGCCGATGGCGCTTATGCCAAGTTCTGGAGTTTGCAATCAGGTGGTTTTATTAGGGATAAATGACGACCAGGAAGCGGCGCGGATAATTTTGCAATCCTGGCTGGATAAAAATCATTAACAGAAAATTATGGGATTTGAATACAGAGGTGTTCCGCCGAAGGAAAAAGAAAAGCCGAAAAAAGAAGTGGATTTGGGAAGGAGGCGTTTTATAAAAACCGGCCTCGGATTTGCGGCGGCTTTGGTGGCCGGACGCATATTAACAGAAGAGGAAAAAGGGGAGGGCGAGAGCAGGACAGTAAATGCGCCGGAAAAAATAAGCAGGGAAAAACTTGATATTTCGGAAAAAATAATCGATGCGATGGAAAATGAAGAGTTGGAAAGAGAGCAGCTCGAATACGAAGCGGGGGAAATGGAATATAGGAATGAATCAATAAAATCTTTGGGCGATTTGCTTGATTTTGAAAAAAAAGGTCCGATAAGATTGGATCCGAAAAAAATGAAGGAAGTTAAAAATTATTGGAAAAAAGCTTATGCCGGACAGATTCCTGAACTTCGCAAAAGCCTATTGGATGGTTATCGGGATTGGGGATGCTGGCGGCCGTACACCGAACAAAGATTTAAGTCAGTCGGAATTCCGGTTGAATACGCCCTATTAGCTCTTCCTGAGTCGCATTGGAAGGTGGATGCTCGGTCGAGGTCCGGAGCAGTTGGGCCGTATCAATTCATGCCGGATACTGCCTCAAAATTAAATTTAAAGATGAATAAGGTTGTTGACGAAAGAAGAGATCCGCTGAAAAGCGCCGAGGCCTGCGCCCGAGTACTCGGAGAATTGTATGGAGCTTCTAGAGACTGGAATGTGGCTCTTTCCGGTTACAACGGAGGCTTTGCCTGGAGATTTATAAAAGAGGCTAAAAGCAAGGGACAAAAAACTGACTATGAGGCATTTTTGAAATATCTGGAAGGGAAGTTGAATGAGATAAAAAATAATTTATCGGTTGACAAGCTGAAGCATGAGGTTAGAAAGAGTGACAATGTTTTCAAGATTGCTTCCTTTTATGGCATCAGCTCTCAGGAGCTTTGTCGGATAAACGGGATAAAAAACGGGATCATACATCGGGGACAGGAGCTTCTGATTCCAACTGTCGGACTTTCGCGTCAGGCCAAAAGTAAAATTTTTGCCAAAAGGATCGGCGGTTTTTCGGAAAACTTGAACTATCCGGCTAAATTTCGCGCGATCCAAGAGCTCGTTCAAGAAGGAAAGGTGCGTGAGCAATATGAACCTGTTAATTTTTCAAATAAGGAAATTAGCGGTCCAGAAAGCGGACAAAAAGAAAAGGAGTATACCGTGGCCAGGGGAGAAACGCTATTCGCGATTGCCAGAAAACTGAATGTCCCTCCGCAAAAAATTTATGCGTATAACAGAAAAATAAGGAATATTCGGAACCTGAGAACTGGAGATAGGATCCTCATACCGCCTTCAAAAAAAGGGAAAAGCATGTTTTCTGACAAAAGCCTTGTTGGAGAGGCGAAAAAAAGAGGAAAATCAATCAAGGAAATAACTTTTTTGAATCCGCACATACTCAATATTCATGCCTCCTTGCCGAACGGAACGGTTATTCGGGTTTAGTGCTAATTTGGGTCTAATGTGCTATAATAAAAGAAAGTTTAGACAAATAACAATTTAATTTTTTCAAAAAAATGAGCGATGAAAGGCCCTATTTGTCAGTCATAATTCCGGCTTATCGGGAAGTTGATCGGATCGGAAAAAATCTGCTGGAGATGCAGGACTATTTGAGCAAGCAAAGTTATTCTTACGAAATTTTGGTTGTAACGGACGGTTCACCGGACAACACCGCGGAAGTCGCCAGGGGATTTGCGGACAAGGTCAAAAATTTGCGGGTGATTGAAAACAAAGAAAATCACGGCAAAGGTTATGTGGTCCGCCAGGGGCTTTTGGAATCGAAAGGCGAGCTAAGGCTTTTTCTGGATGCGGACGGTTCCACATCCATAACCCATTTAGATTCTTTCATTCCAGAATTTGAGAAAGGCAACGACGTTGTGATTGGCTCTCGAGACATTGAAGGAGCTTTTGTGCAGATCCATCAACCTAAATATCGGGAAATCATGGGCGACATGGGCAACTGGGCGATTAGGATAGCTCTGGGGCTCTGGAGTTATCCGGATACGCAGTGCGGTTTCAAAATGCTCAATGCCGCGTCAGCTGAGGCGGTGGCTAGCCGGATGGTGGTGGACCGGTTTGGCTTTGATTTTGAGCTAATCATTCTGGCGAAAAAACTCGGATTCAAGGTCAAACAAATGCCGGTCAGATGGCTAAACGAAGAAGGTTCGTCGGTCGGTCTAACCGGCCCCAACGGTTTTATTCAAGTGCTTATCGATTTGTTTAAAACAAGACTGAGACTCTGGGGTGGAACATATAAATTAAAATAAAAAAACCATTGTCATTCCGGACTTGATCCGGAATCCCTGCCTGCCGGCAGGCAGGTAATTAGATCTTGAAACAAGTTCAGGATGACATGTGTAAGTAATGGAAAAAAATACAAAAAATAAAACTCAAATATCCGAGCTTAGGCAGGATTTGGTGACGGGCGATTGGGTGGTGATAGCAACCAGTCGAGCCAAGCGGCCCGAAGATTTCGCGGCAGTCAAAAGGGCGGAAGTCTTGGAGGATCCGGAAAAACCCTGTTTTTTTTGCCATCCTGAAGAAACCGGCCAAGAAGAAGATGTGTTAATTTACCAGGATGAAGAAGGGGATTGGAGTCTTCGAGTTTTTCCTAATAAATATCCGGCTTTTAGCCGGGGCAAGGTAACCAAACATTTTGAGGAAGGTCCGTATTTCGGAATGGATGGGTCAGGATATCATGAAGTCGTCGTCACTCGCGACCATAAAAAACAAATCGCGGAGCTGGATGTTTTGCGCGTGGCGGAAATAATTGATGCCTATCAGGATCGTTACATTGATCTGATGAACAAGAAAAGCGTCAATTACATCGAAATTTTTCACAATCACGGACGCGAAGCGGGCGCGTCCATAGCGCATCCCCATTCCCAGCTCATGGCGATTCCGGTCATCTCTCCGTATGTGAACTTGGAACTAACTGGCGCGGATCTGTATTATAAATCCAACAAGAAATGCGTCTATTGCACGATGATTGAGTGGGAGATGGAACATAAAAAAAGGATCGTTTTTGAAAATAGCGACTTTCTGGCATTTTGTCCTTACGCGTCGCGGGCCAGTTTTGAGGTCTGGGTGATTCCCAAACGCCATAAACCATATTTTGAAAGAACTTCGACAGCGGAAAAATTGAAATTGGCCGAAGCGCTGCAGGTTTCCATAAATAAAATTTGGAAAGCTCTGGGCGATCCGGCCTATAATTTTTACATTCACACTTCACCTTGCGACGGGAAGGATTACTCGCATTTCCACTGGCACATTGAGATCCTCCCGCGGACATCCATTTGGGCTGGCTTTGAACTTTCGACCGGCATTGAAATTTCCACGATCGAGCCGGAAATAGCGGCGGAATATCTGAGAAAACAGTAAAGTAAAAAGAGAAAAGTAAAAGGTAAAAAATAAAATTAAAAAGTTAAAAGTGACGAAGTTTTTACTTTTTCCTTCTAATTTTTTACTTTGAAAAATGCACGATCTGATAATCTCCTGGTTTTCCAGTTTTCCAAGAGAATTAGCCACGTTTTTAATAGCGATCATTCCAGTGACGGAACTGAGGGCCGCGTTGCCTTTGGCCTACAAGGTTTATGGCCTGAGCGCTTTCTGGTCGTGGTTCTATTCAGTGGTGGGCACGTTCTTTGCGATGGTTTTAATCGTGTTGCTCTTGGACCCGGTAGCGGCTTTTTTGTCAAAGCATATTGTTTTTTTAAAAAAATTTTTCGACTGGCTTTTCGAGCACACGCGGAAACGTGCTAACGGTAAGATAGAAAAATACGGCTCCTGGGCGATTTTTATCTTGGCGGTCACACCCATTCCGTTTCTTGGGGGCATGACCGGAGCGCTGGCCGCTTTTGTCTTCGGAGTGCCGCTTAAAAAATCCATCCCGCTTTTGCTTTTTGGAACCATGGTTTCAGGAATCATAGTTTTGGGGATAACAGTTTATCTATAATATTTAAATATATGAGAATCGGAGAATCCCAAGTTGTGCCAAAAAATGCTTCGGAAAAGTCTATCACCCAGGTTCCGGAAAGCAAGATTGAAAGTGCGGAAAAAGATGAGGCTAGTAAGGAAAGCAAGCCCGCAGCGGCAAGTCCGGATAATGTTTATGATCTAAAGACTAAGCTTAAAATCACTACGGAAGAATACCAGGCTAGGGTAGCGGCAAATGCGGAGGCCAAGAAAAAGCTTGCTGTTTTAGGCAGGGAGTTTGATTTGGGCGCGGCCGCCGACGAAGAGAAAATGTTTAAAAAAGAGATGGAAGAGACTCAAGCGAAAATTGATAGTCTGGGCGAAGTGATACCGGAGGCGAAGAAGAACGAAACTATTGCCGATTCAGAGAGTTTTGACAAAGAAGCTTATCTGGGCGAAGTGATACCGGAGGCGAAGAAGAACGAAACTATTGCCGA
>Ga0172373_10000431_pt1 | contig 69177 bp, 51 predicted proteins | sample Lak10m_2_FD_114546 | JGI IMG/M metagenome (GOLD analysis project Ga0172373, IMG submission 114546) | Freshwater microbial communities from Kabuno Bay, South-Kivu, Congo - kab_092012_10m | ecosystem: Environmental > Aquatic > Freshwater > Lake | place: Democratic Republic of the Congo...
AAAAGGCCGCTTTGGGCCTTTTTCAGCAACCCTGCTAGGTACTTCTGGGCCTCGTCTCCGACGAGGCCGGATCAACACCTAGCAGATGCTGAAAAACGCAAAGCCGTTTTTCAGCAGCCTGCTCGAGCACGTGACCGATCGCGCGATCGGCACCCCGGTGGCCCAGTGCAGCCTCGGCCCCGCCGGCGGCACCCTCGTGCGTCAGCCCTGCCAGATCCTGCCGTCGGAGACCCTCGTCGACGGCACGATCATCTTCGACCACCCGACCCAGGGTTTCTGGCGCATCCCCGACGGCAACCTCCTCGAGATCCGCATCCCCGTCCGCGCCCGCGGCGAGCTCAGCGCGCCCCTGCAGGGCTTTGTCGACTACGTCGGCTTCACCGGCTCGACGCTGCCGCTGCGCCCGCAGGTGGGCATGCGGGTGTTCTTCAACCCGCCCGCCATCGACTACCCCGAGGGCTTCGTCGACGAGATCGGTCCCTACAGCGCCCGCCTCTTCGCCTTCGTCGATCCGCACTTCAACGCCGGCACCATCCGCGCCGAGGTCCGCCCGGTCGGCGGCGCCTTCCGCGTCGTCGATGAAGCGCCCCATGACGGCAGCCTCTTCCAGCTCGACGTCGACACCCTCGCCGACGATCTCGACGCCGACACCGACCATGAGTTCCGCTTCAGCTACACGGTCACGCGCAACAATGTCGTCGCCACCGGCGCCACGCGGACCTTCCGGACCCTCCCTCCCCCGCGCTTCGCGTTCACGTCGACGGTGACCGGCGCGGGCGCAATTCTCACCGATCCCGCGCCCGAATCCGACGGCACCTTCATCGACCGCACCGCCGTGACGATCCGCGCCGTCGCCGACGACGGCCACACGCTCGACACCCTCGTCGTCGATGGCGCAGCCGTCGCAGGCGCGAGCACGACCGTCACGGTGACCGGTCCCCTCGACATGCAGGCGACCTTTGTCGAGGCCCCGCCGGCGCCGCCGCCGTCACCGCCCCCGGCGCCGCCGCCCGCGCCGCCCCCGGCGCCGCCGCCCGCACCGCCCGTCGACCCGGGCGATGACATCGACGACCCGGGGAGCGACGACGGCGACGGCGGACGGGGACGCGCGCCGCGCACGAACATCGAGGACGGCGGCTGCGCCGCGACGACGGCGGCGTCACCGCTGCTGCTGCTGGTGCTGCTGCGACGTCGACGCCGGCGTGACACGCGCGCCAACGGTTGAATGGTCAACCGCTGGCGCGGCTGATCACTCGCGGGCGATGGTGGGCTCGGTGGCGGGCAACGACTCGCCGCCGACGAGGTCCGACATGAACTGCAGGGCCACGTGGAGCATGAAGCTCTCGCGGGCGATGGGGTCGGTGTCGGCCATGGCGCTCATGACGCGACTGCCGGCGACGAGGTCGGCGTCGAAGCGCAGTTCGACGTCGACGCCACCGTCGACGGGCGCGAGGCGCCAGCGCCAGCCGCCCGAGCCGGCCTTGAGGTCGCCGCCGCTCACCCGCTCCTCGACGATGAGGACGCCGCCGGCCTCCTCCCGCTCGGCGACGTCGGTGGTGACCGATACGCGACCGCCGAAGCCGCCGATGGTGTAGCTGGCGGTGCGGCCGCGATCCTCGGACTTCTTCACGACGACGCAGCGCTCGCTGTAGGCCTTCTTGTTGCGGATGGACCAGCTCACGGCGTCGAAGGGGGTGCGGACGCGCCGACGGAGCGTGTAGCTCGGGTGTTTCGCGCTCCGGTCGATTTCGATCATGGTGCCCTGCCCGGCGAGGGCCACGCGGGCCGCCTCGGCGGCCGAGCCCCGCACCTTGCGGGCACGCTCAGGCTTCGAGAAGCCTCGCGCCGACGACAGCGCCGCGGCGTAGTTGCCGGCGTCGCCGGCGCGCGCCTCGAGGCCCTTCATGATGGCGACCCAGCCGGAGCTCTTGCCGGCCTCCTCGACGATCCGGTACCGCACGAGGCAGGTGCCGTCGTCGGCGTCTTCGAGGTGGTAGACGGAGTAGGCCTTCGTCTCGACGTCGTTGAAGCGCAGGACCCCGGGCCCCACCTTCGTAATGCGACCATAGATGGTCGGCGACAGCACCACCGTGAGCTCCAGCTCGTAGCTGACGCTGTCGGCCGTCCGCGCCGAGGCCTTCGACGCCTTGATGTTGTCGAAGCGCTTCGACCACGTGTCGACGTCGAGCATGGCGGCCTCGATCTCGGCGCAGGAGGCAGCCGAACGGGTGAACAGCCAGGCGTCGAAGGGCTGCCGGTTGTGACGGGGCAGCAACAGGACCTCGCCGGTGTCGGTCAGCTCGGCCAGGCCGCGGCTCGTGATGGGCGACGGCGTGGCGGCCATCGCGAGGGACAGGGCGAGCGAAACAGGGAGCATCGCCATGAGAAACACCGCCAGGGCCAGGGTCCGTTACCGATCCTGACGGATCCGACCGGTCGCGCCATCGCGCGGCGCGCCATCGGCGAGTGCGACATCCCCCTACAGGAAACCCACCACACGATGCGGGCGCCCATGGGGCGCCCGCGCGGCTCAGAAGTCGTCGGACGCGTTGTACGGGTCCCAGTCGATGTAGACGTCGATGCCGCCCTCGGACTCCGGGACATCCTTGAGCTTCTCGAGACCACGGACCTCGACCTGACGGATGCGCTCGCGGGTCAGGTTCATGATCGAGCCGACCTCCTCGAGGGTGATGCCGCCGCGGTCGGCGACGTCGAGGGCGCAGGTTTCCTCGAGTTCCCAGGGCTCCTTGCCGGGGAAGTTCTCCTTGAGCGAGCCGGTCTCGGGGTTGACGTCGAGGTAGAGGTGGAAGCGGCACGAGACGAACAGGCAGGGCCGCTCCATCTCGAGGCAGTCGGAGCGGTTCTTCGGGCGCCAGTACTCGACGACCTCGACGACCTCGCCGCGCGCCCGCATCTTCCGGTGCTCGCGGGCCATCTGCTTGCGCGACAGGGTGCGCGCACGGCGGCGCTTCTCGCCACCCTCTTCGCCAGCGTCGCCGGCGTCGGCGCCCGCGTCGGCCACGGCGGGATCTTCCTCGGCGGCGCGGCCGGCAGTCTTGATGATGGTCGTGCTGCGGTTGCTCACCGGGCCTCACATCGGCGCGGACGTCGCCGCGCGGCAGTCGCTCTCGAACCGGGTCCGACCGCGCCTGCGGCAGGACATCTGCGACATCCGCGTCCGCAGGACGCAGATCCGGGTCGGGAAACTTGACGCACCGTACAGCCGGCCCCGCGTCGCCGTCAACGTCGGCCCATTGCCAGCCGCGATCCCGTGGGCGAGCCGGGGGGCATGGCACATGGCGACGACGACATCGCGGCCGCCATCGGCCTGCTTGCCCGCGGGCTCGCGGGCGCCATCGAGGTTTCGGGCCTCGAACACGTGCCACGTCCGACCTTCGCCGCCGGTCCGGCCGCGCCGACGAACGCCCCGCCGACGACGATCGCGCCGCCGACGACCACCACGCCGACGACCGCGCCGACGACGACGATCGCGCCGCCGACGACGATCGCGCCGCCGACGACCGCGCCGACGACCGCCCCACCGACGACGAACGCCCCGCCGACGACGACCGCGGCGACGACGAATGCGCCGACGCCCACCGTTGTGGCCGCGATGGCGCCCTCGCCCGAGGCGCCAGCCCTTCTCCGCCAGCGCGTCGACGCCGTCGTGGCGCGCGCGGGCAGCCCGTCTGATCGCCTGCAGATCCTTCGCGACGACGTCATCGGCGCCTGCACCCGCTGCAAGCTGCACCGCGGCCGCAACAGCCTCGTCTTCGGCGTCGGCAACCCGGCCGCCGACCTCGTCTTTGTCGGCGAGGGTCCCGGCGAGGACGAGGACCGCCAGGGCATCCCCTTTGTCGGGCGCGCGGGCCAGCTGCTGACGAAGATGATCACCGCGATGGGCCGCGACCGTGATCGCGACGTCTACATCTGCAACGTCGTGAAGTGTCGGCCGCCCAACAACCGCACGCCCGAACCCGACGAGGTCGACGCCTGCATCGGCTTCCTTGAGGGCCAGCTCGGGATCATCAAGCCGAGGGTCATCGTCGGCCTCGGCGGCAGCGCGTGCCACACGCTGCTGCAGACGACGACACCCATCTCGAAGCTGCGGGGCCAGTGGAAGGTGTGGCGCGGGATCCCGTTCATGCCCACCTTCCACCCGAGCTACCTGCTGCGCGAGGAGCGGGACCCGCAGCAGACGCGCAAGCGCGAGGCCTGGAGCGATCTCAAGCAGGTCATGGCCCGCCTGCAGCAGCCCTGACCCTCAGGGTTCGCCGGGATCGCTGCTGCCGTCGTCGGGGACGACGGAGCCGTCGCCGCCCACTGCGCCGCTGTCGTCGGCGGCATCCGGGTCCGGGGCCGGGCAGACGGGCTCCTCGGCCACGGTCACGACGTCGTCGCTCGCACAGCGGAAGCCGGCCACGGCCGCCGCCGCGCGCAGCCGGTTGAGGTCGACGACGTCGGCGACATCGAAGACCACCGGCAGATCGTTCTCGAGCAACTGCAGGAAGCTGCTCGAGCCGCCGCCGCGCAGGGTGATGGCGGAGGCGCCGTCGGGGACGCCGTCGCTGTCGAAGTCCTCGCCGCTGGCGTCGCCGATCACGGCCCACTCGGCGACGTTGCCGGCGAGGTCGGCCACCGGCGTGCCCTCGCCGCGCTCGACGAGGGTCTGGCTGAACGAGCCCACCGGCAGGGGCTCGCCCTCGCCACACGAACGCCCCGCCGCGCGATAGCGGGCCGCCGGCGGCGGGTCCCCGGGCTCGCAGCCCACCGGGGCGCCGTCGTCGACGTCGAACGGGTAGCTCGCGGTGGCGCCGCCATCGCGCAGGGCCGCTGCAGCATGCCACTCGGCGTCGGTCGGCAGGCGCCGACCGGCCCAGGCGCAGGCGACGGCGGCGTCGGCAGGATCGAGACCCTGCACCGGGACCCGGGCGTCGACGCCCTCGGCAAGGCGGAGGCGCGCCGGGTGCTCGGGACGATCGGCGAGACACACGCCGGCGGCGACGCAGCGGGCGAGGGCGCCGAAGGTGAACTCGGTGCTGTCGAGGGCGAACGGCGCCACGCCAACGACGTCATTGCCACCGACACCATCGCGGTCGTAGGGCAGCGTGACGTCGCCACCGGCGAAGCGCATCTGCCCGCCCTGCACGGGGCTCGTCTCGGGGCAGCAGGCCTCACGCCCGGGCCCGCACTGCCGCGGCGGCAACGCCCCCTCGTCGAGGTCGAAGCGCCCGCAGCCGCTCGCCTCGAGGATGTCGATGACGGCGTCGTCGTCGACGTCGAAGGCGGCGTCGACGGGGCTGAGGCTGGCGGTGGCAGCCTCCCAGTAGCCGACCTCGACGTCGCCGGCGAAGCGCAGCACGTCGCCGCGGACGGCACAGCGGTCGAGGGCCGACAGCGTCAGCGACACCTCGTAGCGGCCCGGATCGACGACGATGCCGCCGCGACAGCCGCTGTCGTCGCACGGGAGCGGCACGTCGACGGCCTCGACGCCGATGTCCTCGACGCCCGGCACCCGCAGCGTAAGGGCCGGGTGGCGGCCCTTCGCGTCGGTGAGCGTGATCCGCGCCCGCACCCCCACGAGCTGATCGACGTCGACGGCGTCGACAAACGAGACGAGGACCTCGGCCTCGCCGCGTCCGACACAGGCGGCCTCGAGCCCCGGCAGGAGCGCGAACAACGCGAGCAGCCGACGACCCCTCACTTGCCGATCCCCCGCAGCGCCTCGACGTCGTTGACGCCCGCCGACGGCACGGTGGCCGCCACGTCGACGTCGCCGCGGCCGCTGAAGTAGAGGACCGTGCCCGTGAGGGCCGCGCCCGCGACGACCGCGCCGACGCCGCCGACCCACAGCCACGCCGCTGGCACCGGGACGTCGTCGAGGGTGCCGGAGACGACGGCGTCCTGGCCGCTGAGCACGACGACGGGGATGGTCCGCGGCAGGCGATCGGGGGCCTCCACCGCGATCTCGTGGACGCCGACGTCGAGGCCACCGATGCGACCGGCCTCGTGATCGCGGGTGCGGTCCTCACCGTCGACGAGGACGCGGGCGCCCGCAGGCGTGCCGCTGACGACGACGGCGCCGGGCGCACGCTCCTTCGCCGGCAGCAGCAGCCGCTGGGCGCTCGTGCGCACGACGTCGGGGAGCCGGCCCTCCTCGCCCCGCCACGTCGCCGTCACGCGGTTCACGACGACGAGGGCGCGGGCGTTCACGATCGAGAGGGAGACAAGGGGTGCACCGTCGGTGCCCATGTCGACGCGGCCGCTCACGAGCAGCTCGGCGTCCATGGCCTCGGCCAGTTCGGCGAGGCAGCTGTTGTCGTCGCAGCCGACGAGCTGCTTGCCCGCCTCCTGGTCGAGCACGGCCCGCACGTCGGCGGCCGACAGCAGCTCGTAGCCCTTCACGCGGCCAGCCTCCTCGGCGACGATCTGGCCGAGCGCCGCCCGCGTCGCCTCAAAGCGCGGCGCAACGTCGAGGTCCGGCAACATCACCCGCACCGTCGACGGACGCGGCGGCGGCGGTGGCGCCGCCGGCGGCGGCTCGGGACACGAGGGAGGCGGCGGCGGCTTCGCGGCGGCCTTGATCTTCGTCGGCGTCGGCGACTTCGTCGGCGCGGCGAGGCCCGACGTCGCCACACCACACGACAGGAGGACAGCGGCGAGCCGACGGTGCACGGACGACATGGACCTCATGCTACCCGGTCCCGGGCCGGGCGCTCGCCTCACCCACCAGCCGGGCCAGGGTCGCCGAGAGCAGGCGCAGGTTGCGGACGTGCGCCGCGAGGGCCGCGTCGTTGCCCTCGAACGGCGAGAGGTAGTCGATGGCGGAGCCGAGCCCCCAGCGGAGCGGATCCACAGCGTCGACGAGCGAACGGACGGTGGCGAGCATCGCCGGATCGGCGACCTGGCCCTGCAGGTCGACGATCCGCTGCCGCAGCTCGGCGACCTCGGCGGCAGCACGACCGTCGGTGCCCTGGGCCGCCGCCAGCAGCCCCTGCAGCCGGGCCTGCTCCGCCTGCCACGCCGTCCGCTCGTGCTCGACGACGCCGAGGCGCTGCTGCAGCTCGGCCACGGCGCGGGTCGCCTGGGCGTGGACCGCCTGGGCCTCGGTGCGCACTCGGACCGCGGCCCCCTCGGCGGCGGACTTCGCCTCGACGGCCGCGGCCAGCTGGGTCCGCAGCTCCTCGAGGGCCCGGGTCTGCCGGGCGGCCTCGGCGGCATCGACCGCCGACGATGACGCCTGCAGGCCGGCGCGCTCCGCCTCCCACGCCGCCCGCTCGCTCGCCAGGGTCGACGAGGCCGCGGCCTCGGCGCTCTTCGCTGCCGACAGCGCCTGCTCGAGGCTCGCGATGCGACCTTCGAGGGTCCGCACGGTCTCGCCGGCGTCGACGGCGCTGGCGGCCGCCGACGTCGCCGCCGCCAGCGCCCGATCGCGCTCGGCGAGGGTCGCCTCGAGGGCGGTCACGCGGGCCGCGGCGTCGCCGGCGTCGACGGCCGATCGCGCCTTGACCTCGAGCAGCTCCTCCTCGAGGCGAGCGACCTCGTCGCAGATGGCGCCGACGGCAGCCTCCTGTTCGGCGGCGGCGCGGGCGCGCTCGGCGTCGAGGGCATCGCCGGCCTCGCGCCGGGCGTCGGCGGCGGCGACCTCGGCGGCGCGCAGCTGCTCCTCGAGGGTCGCGATGCGGGCCTCGAGGGCGCTCTGGGCGGCACCGCCCCGGGCCTCGGCGGCGATCCGCGCGTCGTCGCTGGCGGCGGCGCGACGCTCGGCCTGGGCCACCCGGGCCTCGGCCTCGGCGAGTGACGCCTCGAGCGCGCTCGCGCGGGCCTCGAGGGCCGCGGCATGGGACTCCAGCTCGGCGCGTGCGACCTCGACGATGGCGGCGACGCGCTCGTCGACCTCGGCAGCAGCGGCGGCGGCGGCCTCGACGGCAGCGGCGGCGCGGGCGTTGGCGTCGTCGGCGGCGGCGATCGCGGCCGCCTCGCGCTCCTCGAGGGCGCGGGCATGGGCCTGCAGCCCGCCGAGCGCGGCCTCAACGCGGGCGACGGCGTCGAGGGCAACGACGGCGCGCTCGGCCTCGCGCTCCCGCTCTTCGCGCCACTGACGGGCCTGCTCATCGGCAGCATCGCGGGCGGCGACAGCGGCGGCGGCGGCCTCCTCGGCGGCGGCGAGGGCGGCGCTTGCCTCCTCGGCCTGACGGCGCGCGGCCAGGGCCTCCTCGCGCAGGGCATCCATGCGCAGGATGGCCTCCTGGGAGCCCGACGCCGCGGCCTGCTTCTCCTCGACGAGGCGGAGCTTCTCCTTCTTGAAGGCCGCCTCGGCGGCGGCGATGCGCTCGTCGGCCTCGCGCACCACGCGGGCGGCGTCCATCTCGAGGAACTCGACCCGCGTGCGGGCCTCCTCGAGCTGCAGCTCGACGTCGTCGGCGCGCTCGCGCGAGGCCCGCGCCTCGTCGAGGGCGGCGGCGATGCGCTCGTTGGCCCGCGCCTCGGCGACCGCGCCGCTCTCGGCCCGCGCCTCGGCGACGGCGGCGGCGACGGCGATCCGCTCACGCTCGGCGCTGCGCTCGCGCTCCCGCTCGAGGCTCTGGGCGAGGGCCGCGCGGTGCTTCTCCTCGGCGGCGTTGCTGGCGGCGCTCATCGCCACCTCGAGCGCGCTCGTCTGCTCACGCTCGAGGCGGGCGCGCTCGGCGGCCACGGCCTCCTTGACGGCCTGCGCCTTCTGCTGCGCGAAGGCCTCGCGCTCGGTGGCGACGGCGGCGGTGATGGCCTCCTCGGTGGCGGCACTCTGGCGGATCTCGTCCTCGGCCGCCCGGGCCGCCGCTGTGGCAGCAGCCGCCTCGGCGGCCGCCAGCGCCGCCCGCAGGCGCTCCACCTCGGCGCGCTCGCCCGACGCCTGCGACGTCGCCGCCACCGACGCGGCCTCGGCGCGCGCGACGATGCCGGTGAGCCGGTCGATCTCGGCCTGCAGCAGGCCCTGCTGCTCCTCGAGGGCGGCCTTCTCGGCGAGGGCGGCGTCGAGGTCGCCGCGGGCGGCGGCGCGCGCCTCAAGGACGGCCGTTTCGGTCTCCTCCTCGGCCAGGGACAGCGCCTGCTTGGCGGCCGCCAACGTCGCCTCGAGTTCCCGGCTGCGCCGCTCCCAGCGGGACACCTCGCCCTCGAGCTCGCCGACGCGTCCCTCGAGCTCGCCCAGTCGGCCAACCTCGGTCGGCGGCGGCTCGGCGAAGCCGCGCGCGTCCTCGGCGGCGGCGCGGGCCTGGCGGAGATCCCGCAGCAGCTCCTCGATGCGCTGATCCTGCTCGCGGCGCGCCGCCTTGAGGCTCTGCACATCGCCCCGCAGCGTGAGCAGCTCGATCTCGGCGACCTGCGCCAGTCCGAGGCGTTCCCGCAGGCGCGTCGCTTCGTCGACGTCGAGGCGGCCTTCCAGCTGGCCGGCGAGCGCCCCCTGGACCGCGTCGAAGCGGCGGACCTCGTTCGTGAGCCGCTCATTCTCGGCGGCGAGCGTCGCGAGGGCCTCGCGGGCCTGCTCGAGCTGCCCCTGGGCGTCACGGAGGTCGATGCCGGCCCGCGTCGCCTCCACCGTCGTCATCTGCGTCTGGGTGGAGTGGTCCTCGAAGCCGGAGGCGTCGTCGTCGGCGCTCACGTCTGCACCGACCCGGCGCAGGTGCCGCTCGACCTCGTAGAACAGGCGGTCCTCGTCGGCGGGTGCGGCGAGGAAGCCATCGAGCCCGGCCTGCAGCGCCTTCACGATCTGGCCGGCCCGGGCCGGCTCGTCGACGAGCAGGAAGGTGGCACGCGGTGAGCCCTGGCGGGCCGCCATGAGGAACTCGGTGGCGGTGAGGTCGCCGAGGTTGAGTTCCAGCACGACGAGGTCGCACGGATCGGTGTCGAGCTGGGCCATGCCCTCGACGCCGTTGGCGGCGGCGACGAGCGGGTAGCCGCGCTTCTCGAAGAGGCCCTTCAACGGCACCACCCGCGGCCCGACGAGGAGCACGCGATGGCGGGAAGGATCGAGGTCCGCGGACATCGCGGCGGAGCATCGCATCGCGATTCGCGAAACCGGTAGTCTTCGACCGCACCGTCGTCGACAGCGCGCCGCCGCGGCACGATGAGCCGGGCCGACCCGGGCGCCTTGCGGCCTCTGTGCGCCCCATCACACATCACCCGACACGTGTCGTGTCGCCCCGTTGGCCGCCAGGCGACAACGCCGTCGCGTCCGGAAGCCCTGTGGACCGACTGACGGGGTGTCTCGGGCGCCGTCGACCGCTGTCGGAGGTCGGTGGTTGTGTGCGCTTGTCGCACCCGCCATCGGTCATTCATCCGATGCCGTCGGCGCCATCGGTCTTTCGTCCGACCCAGAGGTCTTCCCATGTTCCGCCGCGTCGTCCTTCCCGCCCTCACCGTCGCGCTCGCCACGTCGGGCTGCGTCAACGAGCTGACGCCGTCCGATCCACCGCTGGACGTCGGCAAGACCGACGCCCAGAAGGCCGAGGCGTGGTCGCCCCAGGACGCGCCGTCGATGTTCAGCGCCGACCTCGACCACACCTTTGCGGCGCTGCCGACACAGGGCGAGGCCGCCCGCATCCCGTGGGCCGGGTCGTACTGGCCGGTCTACGAAGACGGCATCAACCACGTCTGGAAGGCCGGTGAGGAGTCCCCTGCTGCCAAGTACGGGCGGGCCTTCAACCGCACCGGCGTCGGGGATGCCGTCTCCCGCGCCAACGGCATCGACGGCCAGTCCGGCCGCACCGCCTGCACGGCGGCGAACGCCGCCACGACCTGCAAGAGCGATCTCGGCGAGGCCTGCGCGATCCGTCCCGGCAAGACCGAGGGCCGCTGCATCCCGACGTGGTTCGGCATCTGTCACGCGTGGGCGCCGGCGGCGATCATGGTCCCCGAGCCCGAGCGCGAGGTCACCCGCAACGGCGTCACCTTCCGCGTCAATGACCTCAAGGCCCTCGCCTCCCTCGTGCATGAGGGCGTCGAGCACCGCTTCGTCTCGCTGCGCTGCGAACTCGACGATCGCGCCGGCGCCGACAACGACGTCGAGTTCGACGCCCACGGCCGCCCGAACACGAGCGCCTGCCGCGACAGCAACGCCGGCTCCTTCCACGTCCTGCTCGCCAACTACCTCGGCGTGAAGCGCGCCAGCTTCGTCTTCGACCGCACCTTCGACGACGAGGTCTGGAACCAGCCCCTGCGCGGCTACCGCGTCCTCGAGAGCCGCGCCGTCACCGTCGCCGAGGCCCACCGCCTGATAGGCGTCGCCGCCTCCGGTGGGACGTCAACGAGCCACGACGTCACCGTGGCCGCCGGCGCCTGGCATCACCTCGCCCCCGTCGTGGTGACGCCCGGCACCCCGCTCAAGGTGACGATGCAGGGCAGCGGCGACGGCGACCTGTTCGTGCAGTTCGGCGCCCAGCCGTCGACGTCGGCGTACGCCTGTCGCCCCTACGCCGACGGCAGCGACGAGACCTGTGAGCTCGTCGTGCCCGCCGGCGCGAGCGAGGCCTTCGTCTCGGTCAACGGCTACACCGCGGCCACCGTCAACCTCCGCGTCGACGTCGGCGGCGCCACTCCCGACCGCTACGCCTTCAACGACAAGGCGAAGTCGCTGCAGTACGTGAAGATCGACGTCCAGTTCATCGGCGAGAGCGACAGCGCCACAGACGGCAACCTGACCCGCCAGATCGACCGCTACACCCACACCGATCGCTACGAGTACGTCCTCGAGCTCGACGACGCCGGCAAGATCATCGGCGGCGAGTGGGTCGGCGCCAGCAAGCGCTTCCACCCCGACTTCGCCTGGCTGCCGATTCGCGTGGCCCGCACCAGCGCCGCCGGCGGCACGATCCGCTACGCCGACGTGAAGAGCCTCCTCGACGAGTCCGTCGCCAGCGCGCCGGGCCCGACGCCGACGCCGCAGACCGAGACCCACACCTTCGTCGTCGCGAAGAACGCCTGGCGGCAGTTCGGCCCCTTCACCGTCGCCGCCGGCGGCACCCTCAGCGCGCGTCTCAGCGGCAGCGGCGACGCCGACCTCTACGTGAAGGCCGGCCAGGCGCCGACGGCGTCGACCTGGGACTGCCGGCCCTACAAGGACGGCTCGGGCGAGGACTGCAGCGTTGTCGCCAGCGGCCCGGTCTTTGTCGCCGTGGGCGGCTACGCCGCGAGCAGCGACGTGGCGCTGACGATCACCTGGACGGGTCCGGCCGGGCCGGGTGGCGGCGCCGTGACGCCGCCGCCGCCGCCCCCGCCGCCCCCGCCGGCGACGACCCATCTCGACGTCAGCGGTGACGTCGCCCAGGGCGCGTACGCCTACCACACGGTGCAGGTCGTCGCCGGCACACCCATCGTCATCCGCACCACGGCGGCGAAGGACATCGACGTCTACGTGCAGATGGGCCGCAACCCGACCGAGAGCGACGCCCTCGCGCAGGCCTACACGATGAGCGGCAACGAGACGCTGCGCGTCGTGCCGGCGAGCTCGGGCACCCTCCACATCGGCGTCCACGGCTACCAGGCCTCGCCCTACCGGCTCACGACGGCGGCGCAGTAGCGCCGGGGACACCCCGCTGTCAGGCGCGCGCCATCTTGTTACGGTGGCGCGTGCTCTTTTCGTCACTCCCCGATCAGGTCCGGCTCACCGAGGTCGGCCCGCGCGATGGCCTCCAGAACGAGAAGGTCGTCGTCGACACCCGCGCCAAGGTCGCCTTCCTCACCGACCTCGTCGACGCCGGCCTCCGCCACATCGAGGCGACCGCCTTCGTCAACCCGCGCTGGATCCCGCCGCTGGCCGATCACGCCGAGGTCGCGCGGGCAACGCGTCAGGAGCCCCTCGCGGGGCGGGCCCGCTACTCGGCGCTGACGCCGAACGTGAAGGGCTACGAGGGCGCCCGCGCCGCCGGCATCGATGAAGTCGCGATCTTCCTCGCCGCCAGCGAGAGCCACAACAGGAAGAACATCAACGCCACGACGGCCGAGGCCCTCGGCCGCTACGCCGAGGTCACCGATCGCGCCCGCGCCGACGGCGTCCCCGTGCGCGGCTACGTCTCCTGCGTGATGGGCTGCCCCTACGAGGGCGCCATCGCCGTCGGCGCCGTCGTCGACGTCGCCGAGAAGCTCCTCGACATGGGCTGCGTCGAGATCTCCCTTGGCGACACCATTGGCGTCGGCAACCCGAAGCAGACCGTCGAGCTGATCCGCGGCCTCAAGGGCAGCGTCGGCCTCGATCGCATCGCCCTGCACCTGCACGACACCCGCGGCACCGCCCTCGCGAACATCGCTGTCGCCCTCGAGGAGGGTGTCCGCTCGTTCGACAGCGCCGCCGGCGGCCTCGGCGGCTGCCCGTACGCCCCCGGCGCCTCCGGCAACGTCGCCACCGAGGATCTCGTCTACATGCTTCACGGCATGGGCGTGCAGACAGGCGTCGACCTGGAGAAGCTCGTGCGGGCGAGCCTGCGGATGGAGCAGATCCTCGGCCGCCCCGTGCCGTCGAAGGTCGTCGCGGCCATGCGCAGCAGCGTCGGCGACGTCGGAGGCCGGTCATGACCCGCCTGCGGCTGATCGCGCTGGCCGTCGTCCTCGTCGGCATTGCCGCCACGGCGGCCCTGCTGTGGCAGCGCCTCGCCCCCGGCGAGACCCTCGCGGTGAAGAAGGTGCTGATCGACGTCGACCCCGCCGCCGTCGCCGCTGGCATCGACCGCGAGGCCGTCCGGGCTGTCGCCGCCGACATCATCGCCGACACCCGCGGCTTCGTCGTCGACGAGCAGGCCGCCGGCACCGTCCTGCGGGTCCGCGTCGAGACGTTCAGCGCGATCGCGCCCCCGGCCCAGGCGGATCATCCGCCGATCTCCCCGACCTCCTCGCTGGCCCTCGCTGTCGACGTCATCGACGACGGTCGGACCGTCGGTCGCGGACGCGCCATCGCGTCGGCCCAGGGGGTCATGGGGCCCGACACGCTCGTCGGTCAGGCCATCCGGGACGCGCTGCGCCAGATCCAGCAGGCCCGGGCCGCTGATCGCCTCGACAGCGAGACGCTGCTCGGCTGGCTTGGCTCGGACGAGATCGGCGACGCCCAGCGGCGGCGGGCGATGCAGGCCCTGGCCTCCCGCGGCGACCGGCGCGCCACCCCGATCCTCGTCGGGATGCTCCAATCCGGCCTCGATGAGACCGACGCCGCCGTCGTCCTGCAGGCTCTCGCTCTCCTCGCCGACGCAGACGCCGTCGACGCGGTGATCGCTTTCTCGGAGCGGCAGCCGGCGCCGGTGCGGAAGCTGTGCATCGACGTCGTGAAGGCGAGCGCATCCCCCCGCGGGGTCCCGTGGCTCTTCACCCTGTCGAGCGGCCACCCGGACACCGACGTCCAGGCCCACGCCCGGGCCGCCCTGGCCCAGCTCGCACCCGACGTGGCGGGGACGGGCGTCCCCCTGGGCGGCTGAGCCCGATCAGGGGGCCAGACGAGTTCTGTCGGCCCCCCTTGCGGCAACGCGTCAGGCACTCCAGAAGGCGGGGGCGGTCACCAGGCCGCCCGGGCCCGCGGCCCCGCGTGTTCCAGTCATCGGCGTGCCGACGACGTGGCTTTTTCGAAGGTTGGTCTGTTCATGGGTAAGTTGCGCGTTCACGAGCTGGCGAAGAAGCTCGGTCTCGAGAACAAAGAGCTCATCGACAAGTTGAGCCGGGCCGGCATGGACGTGAAGTCCCACTCGTCGACGGTCGAAGAGGCCGACGCCATGAAGGCCCTCAACGCCGGGCAGCAGCCGCCGAAGGCGACCACCACCGTCCGCTCCACCGTCGTGCGCCGCTCGGCCGCGCCGACGGAAACGGAGCCCGCGCCCCTGCCCGCTCCCGAGCCCGAGCGCCCCGCCGCCGTCGTGCGTCGCCCGGCGCCCGAGCCCGTCGCCGCCCCGACGCCGACGCCCGCCAGGATCGAGGCCGCCCCGGTCGTCGCTGTCGAGCCCCCGAAGGTCGAGCCGACGCCGACGCCGAAGGTCGAGACCGCCCCGGCGCCGACGCCCGCGCCCGCCGTCGCCGTCGTCGCCGAGACGCCGAAGGTCGAGGCCGCCCCGGCGCCGACGCCGCCGACGCCCGCCGTCGGGACCCAGGACGCCCGCCCGGCGGCCCTGCCCACGGCGCCGACGCCGGCCGCCGGCCAGCCCGGCGCCCAGAACATCACCCGCGTCATCGACGCCGAGACCATCCGCGCCCGCCTCGCGGGCGAAGGCCGCGTCCTCGGCCCGTCGGGTCCGCGCCGCGCGGGCCCGCCCGGTCGTGGTCCGATCCGCGAGGTCCGCGTCATCAACGACCGCTTCGCCGGTCCGACGATGGTCGACGTCACTGGCGGCGCCCGTCCGGGCCCCGGCGGCCCCCCCGGTCCGGGCGGCCCCGACCGGCGTGGCGGCGATCGCCGTGGCGGCACCGGTGGCCGCGATATGTGGTTCAACCCCGGCGAGAAGAAGCGCACGGGCAAGAAGGGCAAGCAGACCGAGGTCACCCAGGCGGCGGCACACAAGCGCGTCGTCGAGATGAACGACCTCATCAGCGTCGCCGACCTCGCCCACCAGATGGCGATCAAGTCCGGTCAGGTCATCTCGAAGCTGTTCTCGATGGGCATGATGGTCACGGTCAACCAGACCATCGACCTCGACACGGCCACCCTCGTCGCCAATGAGTTCGGCTTCGAGGTCAAGAGCGTCGCCTTCACCGAAGAGAACCTCCTCGACGAGAAGGTCGGCAAGGACGAAGGCGGCACCGCCGAGACCCGTCCCCCGGTCGTCACGATCATGGGCCACGTCGACCACGGCAAGACGAGCCTGCTCGACAAGATCCGCAACGCCAATGTCGCCTCCGGTGAGGCCGGCGGCATCACGCAGCACATCGGCGCCTACCAGGTCGAGACGCCGCGCGGTCGCATCACCTTCCTCGACACGCCCGGCCACGCGGCGTTCTCGTCGATGCGTGCCCGCGGCGCCCAGGTCACCGACATCGTCAGCCTCGTCTGCGCGGCCGACGACGGCGTCATGCCCCAGACCATCGAGGCCCTCAAGCACGCCCAGGCCGCGAAGGTGCCGATCATCGTCGCCCTCAACAAGGCCGACAAGCCGCAGGCGAAGCCCGAGCGCGTGATGCAGCAGTTCACCGAGTACGGGCTCGTGGCCGAAGAGTGGGGTGGCGAGGCCATCATGATCCCGGTCTCGGCCCATACCGGCATGAACATCGACAAGCTCCTCGAGAGCGTCCTCCTCGTCGCCGAGGTTGCCGACCTCAAGGCGGCGCCGGATCGTCGCGCCGAGGGCACCGTCGTCGAAGCCGAGCTCGACAAGGGTCGTGGCCCCGTGGCCACCATCCTCGTCCAGGAAGGCACGCTCAAGGTCGGTGACTACATCGTCGCCGGCGAGCACGCCGGCCGCGTCCGCGCCATGATGAACGACCGCGGCGAGCAGGTGAAGGAAGCCGGCCCGTCGATGCCCGTGCAGGTCCTCGGCCTCGGCGGCGTCCCCGACGCCGGCGACAAGCTCAACGCGGTCGCCGACGAGAAGAGCGCCCGCACGGTCGCCGAGCACCGCCAGCAGAAGTCTCGTGAAGAGGCCCTGCGCCGTCAGAACCAGAACTCGATGTCGAACCTCCTCGACTTCATCGGCAAGTCGGCCAACGCCGAGCAGCAGCTCGAGCTCAAGGTCGTCGTCAAGGCCGACGTCGGTGGCTCCTGCGAGGCCGTCAGCCAGGCCCTCGAGAAGCTCTCGACGAAGAAGGTCAAGGTCTCGGTCATCAACTCGGGCGTCGGCACCATCACCGAGAGCGATGTGAACTTCGCGCTCTCGTCGAAGGCCATGATCGTCGGCTTCAACAGCAAGCCCGACAACAAGGCCGCGCAGGTCGCCTCGCACGAGAAGGTCGAGGTCCGCTCGTTCAGCATCATCTATGAGCTGCTTGACGACGTGCGCAAGGTGATGAGCCAGATGCTCGCGCCGAAGGTCGAGGAGAAGTACCTCGGCAAGGCCGAGGTCCGTCAGGTCTTCTCGGTGCCGAAGCTCGGCTTCATCGCCGGCTCCTACGTGCTCGACGGCAAGATCGTCCGCGCCGAGCGCGGTCGGGTCAAGCGTCGCGACACGGTGCTGCACGACGGCAACTTCGCCAGCCTCAAGCGCTTCAAGGACGACGCGAAGGAGGTCGCCGCCGGCTTCGAGTGCGGTATCGGCTTCGTCTCGTTCAACCAGATGGAGCCCGGCGACATCATCGAGTGCTACGAGCTCGTCGAGGTCGCCGCCGACCTGGGCGAGGCCATCGACCCGCTCGCCGCCGCCATGGTGTCGGGCAAGTCGCCGGCGGGCGCCGAGGCTTGATCAAGCGCTTCGCGCTTGATGTGCCAGCCAGTCAACCGCTGGCGTGGTTGACCGCCACCCGGTGGTTCACCGTGAACGCCGCGGCCCTCGCCGCGGCGTTCGCCTTTGTCGTCGGGGCGGGCTGCGCGGACTGCGCCGGCAGTGGCTCCGACGACGGCGACGTCATCGACGGCCTCGGCGACCCGTGCACGAGCGACGGCACCGAGGACGACCTCTGCCTGCCCGGCTTCGTCTGCGTCGAGGCCAGCGCCGGCAGCGGCGGCTCCTGCGCGACGACGCCGCCCTCCTGTGACGTCGACGTCGACGACGCCAGCGACACCTTCTGTGCCTGCGATCTCGACGAGCTGTGCGAGAACGGGGCCGTTCCGAGCTGCTACGTCCTTGGCGGACGTCGCGGCGTCATCTGCGCACCATGATCGTTGCCGCCCTTGAGTTGACCGTCACCTTCTACGCCACGTCCCTGAAGGACAAGCGCAGCGTCGTCCGCCGCGTGCTGGCCCGCGTCCGGGGCGAGTTCAACGTCGCCGCCAACGAGGTCGACGAGCTCGACAACCCCGGCGGCGCCGTCCTCGGCTTCTGCGCCTGCGGCCACGACAAGCGCTACCTCGAGGGGCAGCTGCAGGCCCTTGAGCGCTTCGTCGACCACCTCGAGCTCTGCGAGATCGTCGATCGCCAGTGCACCTTCACCGTGACCGACGGCGAAGGCGACGACGACGAAAACGCCCTCGACTGAGGCGGCGCCCCGACCTCACGGCTTCTTGAACAGGGCCTCGAGCCTGCGCTTCGCCTCGGCGGCGGCGTCGTTTGACGACGACGTCGACGATGAAGACGGCGCCGACGGCGCCGACGGCGCCGGCCCACCGAACAGGGCCGCGAGCTTCGCTTTCGCCTGGGCGGCCTCGTCGGAGGCCTCGCCGGCGGCCTTCGGCTTCCAGTATTCGCAGAGGTTGCGGCGGTCCTTCACGCCGACGGGGTCGGCGGCGTCCTCGCGGCACTGGTTCTCGACGAAGCGGTCGTAGAAGCGGCAGCCGAGGCAGGCGTGGAGGTCGGCAGCGCAGCCCTCACACTCGGCCCGGAACGGGACGACGTCGGCGAAAAGGTGCTCGCGGCCGCAGCTGTGGCAGTGGACGACGTTCGTCATGGCCCCTCCGGGGGCAGCGGGCGCGTCTCGGCGACGACCCAGGAAAGGTAGGCGGGCAGTCCGTCGACGACGGGCAGCACAAGGAGCTCGGGCACCTGGTAGGGGTGCAGGGCGAGGAGGGCGGTCCGCAGGGCGTCGACGCGATCGCGGGTGGTCTTGATGACGAGCTGGACCTCGTCGGCCCGTTCGACGGCCCCCTGCCAGCGATAGACGCTGCGGATCCCGGGCAGGATCGCCACGCACGCCGCGAGGCGCGCCTCGACGGCCCCGCTCGCGAGGCGATCGGCGACCTCCGACGACGGCGCCGTCACGAGCACGACGACGACGTCGCTCACAGGGCCGCCTCGAGGCGACCATCGATGGGCAGGACGGGCGGAGAGGCCCCTGGGACGTCGAGGACGGCGCGGGCGCTGAAGCCGCGGGCGAGGGCGGACATCTGCACGGCGGCGGCCAGCAGCAGCAGGGCGTCGGCGAGGCGGCTGCGCGTCTGACCCCGGACGCTGCCCAGGAGCACGACGAGGGCGCGGCGCTCGTCACCGGGCATCGCCCCCATCACCGGCAGACCGGCGGCCTCGCAGAGGTCGATGACGACGCCGACAAACTCCCCCAACACCGAGGCGAAGCGGACGTCGTCGGCGTCGGCGGCGAGGATGGGCTCGCCCTCGGCGGCCAGCGTGAGGCGCACCGCGAGGCGACCGGGCTCGTCGGGCAGCGCCGTGGGCCCGTCGTCGTCGTCGACGCCGTGGGCGACGGCGACCGCCAGGGGGCGCGCGAGGTGGCGCGAGACCAGGGGTGCGGAGCGCCGCCGCAGCGCGGGCCGGCCCCCGACGGCGGGGAGCCGGTCCGCCCACGCCGGGGCGAAGCACACGGTGACGCCGCCATCACCGCCAGGCACGAGCCACTGCACGACGTCCATGCCCGCACCGTAACAGAAGACGTCGTCGCTGCATGCTATGGTCTCGTCGACACGCGGAAGGATCCATGGGCATCGACGACGCCACGCAGGAAGGCCCCATCGCCCGGGTGGTGGTGCTGCGCACGGGACAGCCCCTCAGCCGGGTGCACGCCCACTGCGGCCCCTTCTATCGCCTCTTCATGCGGACCATGAACGAGGGCGAGGCCGATCCCCGGCGACGCGTCGCCGTCGACGAGCTCGACGTCACCTGCCGGCGGGAGGACGACCCCCTGCCCTCCCTCGCCCGCTACGACGCCGCCATCATGACCGGCTCGCCGGCCTACGTCGGCGACGACGAGCCGTGGATGCGCTGGGGGCAGCGCCTGATCCGCCACTTCGTCGACGTCGACATGCCCTTCCTCGGCGTCTGCTTCGGCCACCAGATGATGGGCCGGGCCTTCGGCGCCGACGTCGGCCCCAACCCGCGGGGCCGCGAAATGGGCACCGTCGACGTCAGCATCACCGACCACCAGACGATCATCGACGATCCGCTGTGGTCGACGGCGCCGCGCTCCTTCCAGGCGCAGGTGACCCACCGCGACGTCATCCTCGACCCGGGACCGCGGCTGCGGGTCCTCGGGCGCGCCGAGCACGACGCCTTCCACATCGTGAAGGCCGGCCCGCGACAGTGGGGCGTGCAGTTCCATCCGGAGTTCGACGACGTGACGATGCGCCTCTACCTCGAGACCCGACGATCCGTCTTCGACGCCGAGCGCGGCGCCGGCGCGAGCGACGCCCGGATCGCCAACGTGACGACGACGACGCAGTCGGCGCGCCTGCTCCGACGCTTCGCGGCCCTCGCGATCGAAAACGCCCTGCAGGAGGGACGCCGTGGCTGACGAGATCGTCCCCCTCCGCCTGCACGACGAGGGCCTCACGCCGGCGCTGCGGATCGGCAACCCCGAGCGCTTCGTCGTCGACGCCGAAGACGGCACCCGCCTTGTCGCCCGCCGCTGGACGGGCGGCACCGGACCGACGCTGGTGCTGTGCGACGGCCTCGGCTGCGACGGCTACACGTGGCCCTACGTGCTGCGCCGCTTCGTTGGCGAGCGCCCCATCTTCCACCTCCAGTGGCGCGGCCACGGCGAGAGCCAGGTCCCGCGCGACATCGACTCGGTGCGGCTGCGGGTGATCGTCGACGACCTCTCGCGGGCCCTGCGCGGCTTCGGCATCGACGACGTCATCCTCGTCGGCCACTCGATGGGCGTACCCATCGCGCTGGAGGCCTGGCGCGCCCTGCAGGAGCGGCGCTTCCACGCCCGGGTGCACGGCTTCGCGCTCATGTGCGGCGTCTTCGAGAACCCGATCCGCACCTGGCACGGCGCCTTCGCCGACCACGCCGTGCGCCCCCTCGCCAACGTCGTCATGAACGCCCTCTTCGATCGCGCCACCAACGGCGTGATCTCCGGCTGGCAGCGCATCGAGCGCGGCTGGAAGAAGCTCCTGACGACGGAGTTCGCCTACCGCGCCACGATCAACGGCGAGCTCAACCCCGCCTACATCCGCGACGAGGACTTCCGCCCGTATCTCGAGCACCTCGGCCGCATGGACATGCGCGTCTTTGCCCGTCTCGCCCGGGACATGCGGGATCACTCCGCCGTCGACGTGCTGCCGACGATCACGGTGCCGACCCTCGTCGTCGGCGGCGCCCGCGACAAGTTCGCCCCGCCGTGGATCGCCGAGGTCATGCACGAGCGCATCCGCGACAGCGAGCTGCTCATGCTCGTCGAGGGCAGCCACGCCGCTCCGATCGAGCAGCCCCGGCTCGTCGAGCGGGCGCTGCTGCGGACCCTCGCGCGCATCGACGCCGCCCGCATCGACGACCGGGACACGGCCCGCCCGTGACGTCGTCGGCGGCGTCACGCCCCGCCCTCGTCGTCGTCGCCGCCCTGCTGTGGGCGGGTCTCGGCGCCGGCGGTGCGCGGGCGGTGCCGGCCCCCGGCCTCGGCTGGCGCACGATCGCGACGCCGTGCTGCGACGTCCACTACGCCGTGGCCCAGGAGCAGGAGGCGCAGCGCGTCGCGGCCCTCGTCGACGAGTGCGTCGACAACGCCACGCGCCTGCTGCAGGGCGGCCTGCAGGATCGCCTGCAGGTCGTCATCCACGACGTCACCGACAGCGCCAACGGCTTCGCCAACTCCGTGCCCTACAACCGGGTCGAGCTGCGCACGATCACGCCCGACGACACGAGCGAACTCGGCCGCACGGAGGACTGGTTGCGCCTGCTCGTGCAGCACGAGGTGCTCCACATCGCGCACCTCGACGTCGTGCACGGGCTGCCGGCGATCGTGAACGTCGTGATCGGCAAGTCGTGGCCTCCCAACATCGTGCAGCCCCGCATGTTCGTGGAGGGCCTCGCGGTCTGGGCCGAGAGCCGCTTCACCGACGCCGGCCGGCTGCGCTCGACGACGTTTGCGACGCCGCTGCGCCTCGCGGCCCTGCAGGGGGATCGCTGGTCCCTCGACGACGCCGCCAACGCTTCCCGGCGCCCGCCCGGCGGCAGCGCCGCCTACATGTACGGCGCCTTCTTCGTCGACTGGCTCACGCGCAAGTACGGCACGCAGCTGTGGGCCGCCTACGCCCACGACTACGGCGGTCGCGCGATCCCCTACGCCGTGCAGCGCAGCCTCGAGTCCATCACCGGGCGCGACCTCGCCCTCGACTGGGCCGACTTCCTCGACGACGCGAAGCGCGACGCAGAGCGGATCGCGGCGCAGACGCAGGCCCGCGGTGGGCCCACGCCGGCGCGCCGGCTCACGCGCGTCGGCGGTGGCCTCCGCCGACCGGCCTTCCTCGGCGACGGCACGGTGATCATCCCCGCGAGCCCGCCCGACGGCGCCAGCGGCCTCTACGCGATCCGCGGTCTGCCAGCGGCCGTGCCGGTGCTCGAGCCCCTGCTGCGCACCACCGATCTCGCCGAGGTCACCGTCGTCGACGACGCCATCGTCTTCTCGCAGTCCGAGGTGCACCGGCAGTGGTTCGGCTTCCGCGACCTCTTCGTCCGCGAGGTCGACGGTCGGGTGCGCCAGCTCACCGACGGCGCGCGCCTGCGCAACCCGGCCGCGATCCCCGGCACCCGCCTCGTCGTCGCCGAGCAGCGCAGCGGCGCCCGCTCGGCCCTCGTCACCGTCGACGTCGACAGCGGCGCCATCGCCGACCTTGCCGCGGCGCCGCCGGGTGAGGTGTTCTACACGCCGCAGGTCTCTCCCGATGGCCGCCGCGTCGTCGTCTCCCGGCTCGACCGGCACGGCCGACGCACCATCGCGATCCTCGATCGGGCGCGCGGCAGCTGGCAGCGCCTCGTCCACGACGACTGGGACGACGACGACGACGACGACGACGCCACCGACGACGACGACACCGGCCCGGCCTTCGGTCTCGGCGCCGCGTCGCTGCGGGTGGGCGCCATCGATCCCGTCTGGCTCGACGACGACACGGTGGCCTACGCCGCCGACGACGACGGCGTCTTCCACCTGTTCACGGTCGCCCTCGGCAGCGGTGAACGTCGTCGCGTCGTCGACACCCTCGGCAGCGCCGGGCTGCCGACGCCGACGCCCGACGGGCGGGCCCTGCTCTACACCGATGCCCACCTCGACGGCCTCGACCTCTGGGCCGCGGCGCGCCGCCCGGAGGCGCCGATCGGCATCGTCCGCGTCGTCGACGGCCTGCCCACGGCACCGACGCCGTCGGTGACGCCGACGACGCAGCCGTCGACGCCCTACAGCCCGTGGCCGACGCTGTGGCCGCGGACGTGGCGGCCGGAGGCGGCAGGCGATCCGCTGCAGGGGATGAGCCTCGGCCTCGCCGTCGACGGCACCGACGCCGCCGAGCTCGTCACCTGGACGATGGCCGCCGCCTTCGACACCGTCGTGGCCCGCCCCTCCGCGGCGGGCTCCTTGCGCCTGCGCGACCTCGCCGTGCCCGTGACGCTGCAGCTCGAGTGGCGCCCGCTGGCCCTCGCCCGCGGCCGCGCCAACGACGGCAACCTCGAGCTCCACGTCGAGGATCAGCTGCGGGCGAGCGCGGCGCTGACGTTCCCGCTGCGACGACGGCGCTTCAGCCACAGCCTGAGCGTCGGCACCCAGCGCGTCCACGCCTTCGACGGCACCGGCGTGACGTCGTCACCCGACAGCCTCTCGCCCGACTATCCGGCCTCGGTGCGCCAGCCGGTGCAGCAGGCCTTCACGCTCGACTGGTTCTACGGCGCCACCGAGCAGTACCGCGACTCGGTGTCGACGGAGTGGGGCCTCAGCGCCAGCGCCCGCCTGCGCTTCGCCGATCGCCTGCTGTTCTCCGACGTCGACATCCGTGAGGTCTTCGTCGACGTCCGCGCCTTCCAGCCCGTGCCCGGCCTCGGCAACCACGTCGTCGCGGCCTACCTCATCGGCGGCGCCACCTTCGACGATCGTCCGGGCAGCCTGTTCTTCCTCGGCGGCTTCGTGAACCGCTCGCTCCTCGACGATCTGCTCACCGGTCGCCGCAGCGCCGGCGGCACCCTGCGCGGCTTCCCGATCGGCCACGTCGTCGGCGACGGGCTCGCCGCGCTCACGCTCGAGTACCGCCTGCCCCTCCTCGAGATCGAGCGCGGCCTCGAGACGCTGCCGGTCTTCATCGACCGGCTCCACGGCGCGGTGTTCGTCGACAGCGCCACCGCCTTCGACACCCGGCCGACGTCGTCGGCGTTCGCCACCGGCCTCGGCGCCGAGCTGCGCCTGCAGGTCACCCTCGGCTACTACGGCAGCTACCTCGTGCGCGCCGGCTACGCCCGCGGCCTCACGACCGGGGGGCTCGACCAGCCCTACGTGGTGCTCGGCCTGCCCTACTGACGGATGCTGGAGCGCGGGCCTCGTCGGAGACGAGGCCCGCGAGGCGACGTCAGGCGCGCGCCCGGCCGTGCCCGTCGGTGGGCTTCGTCGCCCGCGCGAGGAAGGCCTCGAGCTCGGCCTTCGCCGACAACAGCGCCGCCTTCGCCGCCGCCCGCGTCGCCGGCGTCGGCAGCGTCGACGACGACGACCGCGCCTTGACCTCGACGGGGATCACCGACGCATGCGGGTTCTTCTGACGCGCGAGCTGCCGGGCGAGGGCTTCCTCGAGGGCGTCGCCGTCGGCCGCCACGATCTCGACCTCGACCTCGTCTTCACGGGCGCCGCGCGGCAGCGGGTCGGCGAGGTGCAGCTCCAGTTCGTCGTCGTCGACGTCGCCGTCGATGGCGTCGCCCTCGTCGGTGAAGTCGTCTTCGTCGTCGTCGTCGCCGGCCTCGGTGGGGATCGTCGACTCGAGGACGCGGCTGTGCCGGGCCTGCAGCGTCGGCGTCGGCGGCAACGTGAGCTGCTCGGCGGCCCGTGGCAGCAGCGACGTCGTGCCCTGCTGCCGCAGCGCCTGGCGGGCGCCCGCAATCGTGAAGCGCTGGACGTGCAGGAGGTCCTTGATGACGAGGAGCGTCTCGACCTCGCGCCGACGGTAGAGCCGGTGCCCGCTCCTGGCCTTGTGGGGCTTCAGCTGCGGAAACTGCGTCTCCCAGTAGCGCAGCACGTGGGCCTCGACGCCCAGCAGGCTCGCCACCTCACCGATCTTGAAATACTTGCGATCGGGCAGGCCGAGGTCGACGTCGGCGACGACGTCATCCTCTTCGACCGTGGTCCGCCCACCGTTGCGTCCGTTGCGCTCGGGCATCGTCACCGCCCTCAGTCGTCGTCGTGGGTGGTGGTGGTGACGGCGTCGCCGGCGACGACGGCCTTGAGGACCTGGCTGGCCTTGAAGGTGACGACGGTGCGGGCCGGGATGATCAGGCCCTCTTCCGTCTTGGGGTTGCGCCCCCGCCGCGCGTTCTTCTTGCGCACGTCGAACTTGCCGAAGCCCGAGATCTTGAGGCCGTCGCCGCTGGCGAGGGCGTCCTTCATGACCTCGAAGACCTTCTCGACGGCCTCCGACGAGACCTTCTTTGAGAAGCCGACGGTCTCGTGCACGGCCTCGACGAGGTCCGCCTTGGTGATCGTCCGACCGTCCTTGTCTTCTGTCATCGGCGCTCCTCGCGGTGGGCGGCTGAGTCTGCATCGACGGCGGGGCCGGCGTCACCCCCTGTCGTGGCGTCGTCCCGGACTGCGGTCCCGGTCGTCCGCGACGGCGGCTTCGTGGCCTCGTCGAACACCCGGTCGAAGTCCTGTTCGACGCCCTCCTGCCGGATGGCCTCGATGCCCGTGACCTCGGCCGTTCGCAACACCAGCCACGAACAGGCCCCCGCCGACAGGGCGTTGAGGCAGACCGCCACGATGCCGGCAGCCATCGGCCGCCGCGCGTCGAAACCCTGCCACCGGAGCAGGCCGGCGACGATGATCAAGGCGACGGCGAGGACCCCGCTCATGCCAAACGTCGGTATGGAAAAGGGCGACATCACCAGCACGAGGACGGACCACAGGGTCAGCCCTCGCGCGCGACGACGGTCCAGGGGCCGGACCTCGCCCGCAGGCGTGGCCGTGGTGCCCCCGGACACCCCCGTGTCCGTCACCCGGCGCGGACCTCGGCGCCGAGGCTGCGCGCATCCGCGACGAGGGCATCGGCGATCCGCTGCACGTCGGCCTCGCCGAGGGTGCGGTCGGCCGCCCGCAGGGTGACGGCGATCGCGATGGACTTCTTGCCGTCGGCGACGCCCTTGCCCTGGTAGACGTCGAAGATCTCGACGTGCTCGAGCAGGCCGGTCACGGCGCTGCAGGCCTCGAAGCACGCTACGAGGGCCGCTGCCGGTGTGGTGGCGTCGACGACGAAGGCGAAGTCGCGGCGGACGGCCGGGAAGCGCGGCAGGGGCTTCGCGCGCACCGTCGTCCGGCTCGCCTTCGCGAGGACGTCGAGGTCGAGGTCGAAGACGACGGCGGTGCCACCGAGCTCGGCCTTCTCGGCGAGGGCCGGGTGCAGTTCACCGAGCACGCCCAGGCGCACCGAGGCGCCCGCCAGTGTCGTCGACATCCACGTCGCCGAGCGCGGGTGCAGGTGCGGGACGGCGGCGTCGTCGCCGGCGGCGCTGAACGTCACCGCGACGCCGAGCTGCTCGAAGAGGTCCTCCAGGTGGCCCTTGACGTCGAAGAGGTCGAGGCCGCGGGCGCGGGCGTCGAACGACGACAGCGTGGCGGCGCCGGTGGCGATGCCGGCGAGGCGCGGGCGCTCCCGGACCCACGAGTCGCCGCCGGCGGGGGCGCCGGGCTCCTCGGGGCGCGGGTGCTCGCCGCCGGGGTTCTTGCCGAGGAAGACGACGGCGCTCTCGAAGAGCCGCACGTCGGCGACGCCGCGGCGGTGGTTGAGGGCCGCGTTCTGGATGAGGGCCGGCAGCAGCGAGCGGCGCAGAGCGGCGCGCTCCTCGCCGAGGGGATTCTTCAGCCGGATGACCTCCTCGCCGCCGACGCGATCCCACGGCGGGACGGCGTCGATGTCGGCCTGGCTCGCGAAGGCGAGGTTGACGGCCTCGTCGTAGCCGGCGGCGAGCAGGTTCCGCTTGCAGGCCTGCAGCGTGCGGTGCCGCGCCTGGTCGAAGAGCGCCGTCTCGGCCTCGCCGGCGCGGGCCGGCAGCGTCGTCGGGATCTGGTCCATGCCGAGCAGCCGGAGGAGCTCCTCGATGAGGTCGACCTCGCGCGTGAGGTCGGGGCGGTAGGTCGGCACGCGGAAGCGGATGGCCTCGGAGTCACGGGCCTCCACCTCGAGCCCGAGCGCCAGCAGCAGCTTGGAGGCGCTGGCCTCGTCGACGAGCTTCGGCGGCACGCCGAGGAGCTGGGCCGCCTTCTTCGGGCGCAGCGTCACGATCGCGGGCGCGATCTTCTTCGGGTAGACGTCGATGGTGCCGCGGGCCACGCGGCCCTTGGTGTCCTTGCTCGAGGCCGACTGCGAGAGCTCGGCGATGAGGGCGGCGGCGCGGTCGAGGGCGGCCGGCACGCCGTTGGGGTCGGTGCCGCGCTCGAAGCGGTGGCTGGCCTCGGAGTGCAGGTCGAGCCGGCGCGCCGTCTTTCTCACCCGCCCCGGGTTGAAGTGCGCAGCCTCGAGCAGCACGCGCGTCGTCGACGTCGACACCTCGGTGTCGCGGCCGCCCATGACCCCCGCGACGGCGATGGCGCGGGCGTGGTCCCCGTTGCCGTCGGCGATGACGACATCGCCCTCCACGAGCTGGCGCTCCTTGCCGTCGAGGGTCACGATCTTCTCGGCGGCCTTCGCCGCGCGCACCGTGATGCTGGCGCGCGAGCCGTTCTTCTGGAGCTTGTCGTAGTCGAAGGCGTGCAGCGGGATGCCGCGCTCGAGCATCACGAGGTTCGTGACGTCGACGACGGTGTTGATGCTGCGCATGCCGAGGGCCGCGAGCCGGGCCGCGAGCCAGCGGGGCGAGGCCTGCACCACGACGTCCTCGATGACGCGGCAGGCGTAGCGGGGGCTGCCGTCGACGTCGTCGATGGTGACGGTGGCGAGGCCGTCGATCGGACCGCCGCGCTCCGGGCACGACGGCGTCGTCGCCTTCAGGCGCGTGCGGAACGCGGCCGCGAGTTCGCGGGCGACGCCGAGGTGCGAGAGGGCGTCGGGGCGGTTGGGGGTGATGCCGAGCGTGTAGACGACGTCGTCACGCCCCAGGACGGAGGCGATGGCGGCGCCGACGGCGACGCCGGGATCGGTGCCCGTCAGCAGCAGCAGGCCGTTGCTGCCGTCGTCGGGCAGACCGAGCTCGGTGGCCGAGCAGAGCATGCCGTGAGACGTGACCCCGCGGACGGCGGCGGTGGCGATGGTCTTGCCGCCCGGCAGCGTCGTGCCCGGCGTGGCGAAGCAGACGAAGGCGCCCTCGTGGACGTTGGGCGCGCCGCACACGACGACGACGGGACCATCCGGCGTGGCCGCGCCGCCGTCGACGGTGCAGACCCGCAGCTTGTCGGCGTTCTCGTGGGGCACGCAGCTCGCGACGCGGCCAACGACGACGCCCTTGAGGCTGGCGGCAAGGTCGACGACGGCCTCGACCTCGAGGCCGGCCGAGGTCAGGCGCTCGGCGATCTGCTGGGGCGTCGTGTCCTTCGGCAGGTCCACCAGCTCGCTCAACCACTTGCCGCTCACATGCATGGGCTCACCTCGACGACGACCACGACGGTCGGGCCGCTGTCGTCGTCCACCACGGGCGAATCGTCAAGGCCGAGGTGCGCGGCGTCTCGCGGCGGCCCCGTCGTCGCCACCCGCCAGGCCACGACGCAAGGTCACGATGCGACAACGCCGGGGACGGGCCCGGCGCTCCGACGCGTGCCGCAGTGTCGACGTCAGCCGACGAACTGGGACAGGAAGCGCTCGTCGTTCTCGTAGAGCAGGCGGATGTCGCCGATGCCGTAGCGCAGCAGGGCCACGCGTTCGACGCCGATGCCGAAGGCGAAGCCGGTGACGACATCGGGGTCGAGCTTGCAGGCGCGGAAGACCTCGGGGTCGACCATGCCGGCGCCCATGATCTCGAGGAAGCCAGTGCCCTTGCAGATGCGGCAACGGCCGTCGTCGGCGGCCGCGCTGCCGCCGTGGCCCACGCCTCCGCAGGCGACGCAGGAGACGTCGACCTCGACGGACGGCTCGGTGAACGGGAAGAAGCTCGGGCGCAGCCGGATCTTCACGCCGGGGGCGAAGATGCGCTCGGCGAAGAGCTGCAGCGTGCCCTTGAGGTCGGCGAAGGTGACGTCCTTGTCGACGTAGAGGCCCTCGATCTGGTGGAACATCGGGCTGTGGGTCGGGTCGTCGTCCTTGCGGTAGACGCGGCCGAAGCAGGAGACCCGGATCGGCGGCTTGCCGCTCGCGAGCATCGTGCGGGCCTGCACCGGGCTCGTGTGGGTGCGCAGGATGACGTCGGCGCGCTCACCGGCGTCGACGTAGAACGTGTCCTGCATGTCGCGCGCGGGGTGGTACTTCGGGAAGTTGAGGGCCTCGAAGTTGTAGAAGTCGTGCTCGACCTCGGGCCCCTCGGCGGGCTGGAAGCCGAGGCCCGACAGCACGTCGAGGATGTCGTCGCACGTCGTCGTCAGCGGGTGGCGACGACCGCGACGGCTGCGGCGACCGGGGAGCGTGACGTCGAGACGCTCGGCGAGGGCCGCAGCGCGGGCCTCCTGCGCGATGCGGGCCTTGTTGTGCTCGAAGGCCTCCTGCAGCGCGCGATCCTTGTCGTTGCAGAGCTTGCCGGCGCGCTTCTTCTCGTCGACGTTCTGCAGCTGACCGACGGACTTCTTCGCCGTCTGGATGAAGCCCTTCTGCCCGAGGAACTGGACACGGGCGGCCTCGAGCTCGGCGGCGTTCTTTGCCCCGGAGAGGGCCGCGAGGGCGGCGACGAAGCTCTGGTCCAGCAGCTGCTCGATCTCGGCGAGGGTCACGGTGCTCCCCTGGGGTCGGTCGGCGCGTCGACGGACGCGCGGGTGACGATGTTGTCGTCGTCGACGCCGCAGACGTCAAGCGCCATGTCGGCGACGTCTCCGCCTGGCGACATCCGCCGTGCAGAAACGACGACGCCCGCCGGGGTGGCGGGCGTCGCAGGCAGACGGCCGCGCGGGCCGCCGCCGTTCGTCAGGCGGCCTTGGCGGCGGTGACGATGGCCTCGAAGCCGGCCGGGTCGACGGCCGCGAGCTTCGCGAGGACGCGACGGTCGAGGGCGATGTTGGCCTTCTTGAGGTTGTTGATGAAGACGCTGTAGCTGAGGCCGTGGGGACGGACAGCCGCGTTGATGCGCTGGATCCAGAGCTTGCGGAAGTCGCGCTTCTTGACCTTGCGATCGCGGTAGGCGTAGGCGAGGGCGCGCTCGACGGTCTCCTGGGCGATGTAGAACATCGTCCGGCGGGTGCCGTAGTAGCCCTTGGCCATCTTCAAAACGCGCTTGTGACGACGACGGGTTTTAAAGCCGCCCTTGACTCGTGCCATGTGTGACTCCGTGTATGGCAGCCCCCGACATGGAGGGAGGCCGCTGTGATGTGGTGAACCGGATGTGGTGAACCGGGAAGAGGGCGAGGCCGGAGGGCGGCCGCCGCACTAGAGGTAGGGGATCATCCGGTCGACGCGCTTGGCATCGCCCGGCGACATGTACCGGCTCTTCTTCTTGTTCCGGTTGAGCTTGCGCGACTTGTTGCTCAGGCAGTGACGGTGGGCCTTGGCGCCGAAGGACACGAGGCCGGTGGCGGTCTTGCTGAAGCGCTTCGCCGCAGCGCGGTTCGTCTTCATCTTGGGCTTCTTCTCGGACATCCTGGCGCTCCTGCCGTCTCCCGACGGATCGGGGATCACTCCCTGTGACGTCGGCCTGCTGGCCGACGAACGTGACAATCGGGGCACTTCCTAGCGGACCCGACCACGGACGCAAGGGGGAAGCGCCGGGTGCGGCGCTCCCCCCGCGCGATCCTCACGGCTTCGGCAACGCGAAGAACGTGGTGGTCCCGTTGCGAATCACGAGCATCTTCAAGAGCTTGCCCGACTTCACGGCGGTGACGGCGGCGAAGAAGGCGTCGGCGTCGGCGATGACCTTGCCGTTGACCTCGATGACGACGTCGCCCGGCTGCAGGCCGGCGGTCTGGGCGGCGCTGCCGGGGGCGACGCGGGTGATCACCGCGCCACGCTGCCGGGCCGGCAGGTCGAGGCGGGCCCGCAGGTCGTCGTCGAGGGTGCCGACGCGGACGCCGAGGCTCGCGCCGCGGTTCTCGACCCGATCGCCTGCGGCGCCGCCCCGCTCGTCGCGCTCACCCTCGTCCTGATCGCCGGGCAGCGACGCGAGGGTGACCTTCGCGCTGCGCACCTCGCCGTCACGAATGAGTTCGAGGGGCACGGTCCGACCGATCCCCGCCGTCGTCGCCAGCAGCGGCAGATCGGTGGAGTCCTCGATGGCCTTGCCGTCGAAGCGGGTGATCACGTCGCCGGGCTTGAGGCCCGCCTTGTAGCCGGGGCTGCCCTGTACGACCTGCGAGACGAGGGCGCCGCGCGGCCGCTCCAGGCCAAGCCCCTGGGCGATCTCCGGCGACACGCGCTGCACCGCCACACCGATCCACGAGCGCTGGACCCGGCCCTTCTCCTTGAGGTCGGGCAGCAGCTGCTTCACGAGGTTGATCGGGATCGCGAAGCCGATGCCCTGGCCGGCGGCGTTGACCGCCGAGTTGATGCCGATGACCTCGCCAGCGAGGTTGAGCAGCGGGCCGCCCGAGTTGCCGGGGTTGATGGACGCGTCGGTCTGCAGGAAGTCGTAGAGGCCCTGCCGCCCCGACGGCGCGATGTCGCGACGGGAGCGGGCCGACAGGATGCCCATCGACACCGACTGCGACAGCCCGAAGGGGTTGCCGATGGCGACGACGAAGTCGCCCACCTTGAGGGTCTCGCTGTTGCCGAGGGGCAGATGCGGCCAGGGGCCGCCGGCGGGGTTGCGGCCATCGAGCTTGATGAGGGCGACGTCGGTGCGCGGATCGCTGCCGACGACGCGGGCGTCGATGACCTCGGTGCGGCTGCCGACGCGGACCTGGATGCGGGTGGCGCCCTCGACGACGTGGTGGTTGGTGAGGGCGTAGCCGTCGGGGTGGATGAGGAAGCCGGTGCCCTGCCCCTTCTGCTTGAAGTCCGGCATGTCCATGCCGAACAAGCGGAAGGCGCGGGGGTCCATGGACGACTGGGCCGTGACCTCGGTGCTGATCGAGAGGACGGCGGCCTCGCTGTCGGCGACGAGGGGCGCCAGCGACGGGATCGCGACCCGCGGCGGCCCGCTCCGCTCCGTCCAGAGCGCCACCGGGTTTGAATCCGCCAGCGCCGTCGACGCCCAGACGAGGACGGCCAACACCAGACCTGCGCGACGCATACTTCGAAACCTCCCTGGGCCTCGGGGGCCCTCATGCGGCTGAAGGGAACCACGGCCACACCGCGGGAAACGGGTCACGCGCATCGCCGATTCCGCGGCGTGCGCAGCGGTTGTGCAGCGGTTGTGCAGCGGTTGTGCAGCGGTTGCGCAGCGGTTGCGCAGCGGTTGCGCAGCGGTTGCGCAGCGGTTGCGCATCGATTGCGCATCCGGCGCCGGCGCAGGCCTGCACGGATTGCGCATCTGCTGCGCGGCGCGATGCGCATCCGCAGCGGTCGGCAGCACCGTCATCCGGACGGCCGCGCCAAGTCATTGTTTTTCCAGCGGTTCAATCCCCACTGTGTCGTCCCGGGCCACGGCCGCGGTGTTGGCATCGTTGCTGCTAAAGTGGTTGTGCCCGACGAAATCACGGGCAACCCGAGGAGGCAGTCATGTGCGGTGGTGGTGGTGGTGGTCGCGTTTCTCGTCCCCCGGTCTCGACGCCCCCGCGCATCCCGCCGGTCGTGGCCCAGCCCCCGTCGCAGCCGACGCGTCCCACGCCGCTCTTCCAGGACGACGTGATGGAGAAGAAGGCTGACAAGAAGCAGCCCGACAAGAAGGTCGAGAACCAGATCAAGAAGTTCCTCGAGGACCTCTTCAAGCAGATCGGCGAGTGGTTCAAGAAGCCCCCGGTCACCGCGCAGCCCCCGGCCCAGCTGCCGCCGGCGACGCAGACCCCGCCCCCGGCCGTCGCCCAGCCGACGCCCGAGGCGACCCGCCCGCCCGAGAAGAAGCCCGTCGAGCAGCCGCGCCCCGTCGCGCAGCCGCCGATGCCCGCCGCGCCGCCGGCCAACAAGCCCTCGTTCGACTACGCCGCCGTCTGACGGTCGGTCCCCGGGTTGCAGACGAGACGAGCGCCGTGAGGCGCTCGTTCTCTTTTGTGTGGGTGTGCGCGGCCGACGATGTCGCGGACGACGCCGGAGCGCTCAGCCCCGACGGTGGAGGCCGACGACGAAGGTCTCGGTGCTGCCGTCGCGCGTGCTCTTCGGCCGCTTGATCTTCACGGCCTCGAACACCGTCTTTGCGCGCTCGACGAAGGCCTTCATGTCGCCGCCCTCGAGGACCTTGACGACGAAGTTGCCGCCCGGTCGGAGCAGCCGCTCGGCCACCTCGAGGGCCCGCTCACAGAGCGCCATGCTGCGGGCGGCGTCGACGCTGCGAATGCCCGTCGTGTTGGGGGCCATGTCGCTGAGCACGACGTCGACGGCGGGGAGGTCGTCTTCGCCGGCGGCGGCCGTGAGGTCGCTCAGCGTCACCGAGAACGCATCGCCCTGCAGCACGCGCACACGCGGGGGGAACGCGACCTTCACCGGCAGCAGGTCGATGCCGTAGGCGTGGCCGCTCTCGCCGATCTTCTGCTCGACGTACTGCAGCCACGAGCCCGGCGCGCAGCCGAGGTCGATGACGGTGTCGCCGCGGCGGATGAGCTTGAACTCGGCGTCGAGCTCGTCGAGCTTGTAGACGCTGCGGGCCGCGAAGCCCTCCTGCTTGGCGCGGCGGTAGAAGTGGTCGTGGCGGTCGTAGCGGGCGTTGCCCTTGGCGAGGAAGCCACCGCCCCCCTTCGTGCTCGCCTTCGTCGTCGTCGGTTTCGCCGGCAGTGTCTTCTTCGTCGCCACGGCTACTTCCGCAGGCAGGACGCGCTGGTCTTGCCGAGCTGACCGTGGATGTCGCGCACGAGCACCGGCACGACGGCGGTGCCGGCGTCGATGTCGAGGAGGACGGAGCCGGTGTCGGCGCCGGCGGCGACGTCGGGGTAGGCGAGGGCGCCGGCCGCAAAGACCTGCGTGAGCGCCGGCGCCACGACGTTGAGCTTCTGCGACGCGCAGGTGGCCGTGACGGTGAGCGCGCTGCGGCGGTCGCCGACGCGGGCCTCGTCGCCGCGGATGATGAGCTCGCGGCCGGGCTCGCCGAGGACCTCGCCGTGGGCGGTGCGGCCCTCGAGGCTGCCGTCGGTCACCCAGGCCACCGCGCCGCCCTTGCCGTCGGCGAGGACGCGGGCGGAGGCGCCGACGCCCCGCAGGACGATCGAGCCGCCGGTCTCAAGCTCGACGGTGAAGGCGCGAGCCCCCTCGCGCAGGGCGACCTCGACGAGGCCGCGGGTGAGGCGGATGCCGGCCGGCACCAGCGACATGCGGACGCCGTCGCCGACGACGACATCGGCGGCCTCGAGGCGCAGCCGGGCCTGCGACAGGCGGGCGACGCGGACCTCGTCACCGACATCGAGGCGGGCGTTGGGGACGACGGTGAGCTTGTCGTCGATGGCCTGCTCGCGGGCGCGGCGGGCCTCGGAGATGGTGCCCTCGACGGTGCCGGTGACCTCGACGACGACGGCCCGGTGGCCGCGGAAGCCCCACGGCGGACCGTTCGTGCTCGTGGCCGCGATGGGCAGGCCAACGCCCACCAGCAGCAGCAGGATTCCGACGACGACGCGCAGCTTCATCTCGGCGGAGGTTCTGCCGCGATCGCGCGGCCACCGTCAACGTGGCGGGCGCACGGGGTGCGACCGTCGCCCACATCGTCTCCGGCTGGCGCCAGCAGGGGCCGGTTTCTGGCGGCCGGCGCCGGCGGGCCCTACCGTGCCCACGTGAACCGCATCTTCGTCTTCCTCGTCGTCACCGCGGTCGTCGTCGCCGCCGGTCGCGAGGCCACCGGTCATGCCGGGGCCATGGCCGCCGTCACCACCCGGACCCTCGAGGCCGCCGGCGACGCCGCAAAGCTCGCCCTCGGCCTCATCGGCGTCCTCGCGCTGTGGACGGGCATCATGCGGGTCGCCGAAGCCGCTGGCATCGTCGCCCTCGTCGCCCGCGCGATGCGGCCGATCCTCGTGCGCCTGTTTCCCGAGGTCCCCGCCGAGCACCCGGCGATGGGCGCCATCGTCATGAACATGTCGGCGAACCTCCTCGGCCTCGGCAACGCCGCCACGCCCCTCGGGCTACAGGCGATGAAGCACCTGCAGAGCCTCAACCCCCACAAGAAGAGCGCGTCCAACGCGATGGTCCTCTTCCTCGCCCTCAACACCACCCACCTCACGCTCATCCCGGCCCGCACCATCGCCCTGCGCCTCGAGAACGGCTCGACGCAGGCGACGTCGATCGTGCTGCCGACGCTGCTGGCCACCGCCTGCGGCATGGCCGTCGCCCTCCTCGTGACAAAGCTTCTCGAGCGGCGGGCTCCCACCATCCCGGATGACGTCGTCGAGGGCGAGGCGTCGACGGAAGGCAGCGCACGATGATGGATCTCTTTCGCAGCGCCACCGCCGTCGTCGCCGACAGCGCCATCCCCGTCGTGCTCGCCGTCGTCTTCGGCGTCGGCCTCGCGCGCGGCGTCAAGGTCTACGAGGTCTTCGTCGAGGGCGCGAAGGAGGGCTTCGATACCGCGGTGCGGATCATCCCGTACCTCGTCGCCGTCCTCGTCGCCGTCGGCATGGTCCGCTCGGCCGGGCTCCTCGACCTGCTGTCGTCGGCGCTGTCGCCGATCCTCGGCGCCGTCGGCATCCCCGCCGAGACGCTGCCGATGATGCTCATCCGACCGCTGTCGGGCTCGGGCGCCGACGGCGTGATGGTGGAGCTCATGAAGACGCATGGCGCCGACTCGCTCGCGGCGACGACGGCAGCGGTGATGTCGGGTGCCACCGACACGACCTTCTACGTGCTCGCCGTCTACTTCGGCTCCGTCGGCATCGAGCGCATCCGCCACGCGCTGTGGGCCGGCCTGCTCGGTGATCTCGCGGGTCTCACGGCGGCGGCGTGGATCACGAAGGCCCTGCTCTACTGACCCGACGACGACGCACATTGCGCACGCGAGCGGAGCGAGCTTGCGCAATGTCCCGTTCTGACGGACGACGACCTACAACCCGAAGCGATAGCCAAGCACGAGGCCAGCCCCGAGCGGCATGGCGGGCACGAGGGGATCGGCCACAAGCTGGGCTCCGCCGCCGACGCGGGCGTCGAGTTCGACGACACCGGGCCCCCCGCGCAGCGCGAGCCCGACGACGGCGGCACCGACGAGGCCCGGCATCACCGCGCGGGTGGCGACGCCGTCTTTGGTCGCGCTGGCGTCGACGACGACGAGGCCGCCGGCGGCGCCCACGTGGACACCGAGCTCCGGCGTGAGCATCGGACGCCAGCCGGCCTCGAGGAGCACGGGCCAGGCCCGCCACGCCGAAAACGGCGCCGACGACGCCGCGGCGATGCCCTCATGGGCCGCGAGGGTGAGGCCGCCGTGGACGGCACCGTCGAGCAGCGGCAGCCGCAGCAGCATCGACAGCTCGGGGCCGACGGCGAGGACGTCGCCGTAGCCCCACGAGGCGCCGATGCCGGGTCCCACGAGGAGTGCGGGCCGGGCGCGGGGCCGCACCCGCAGCGGCGCACTCGCGGCGAGCGACGACAGCCGCGCCTCGACCTCGACGACGGTCTCGTCGTCCCGCGGCGCCGGCACATAGAGGGCACGCAGCCGGCGCGCCGCGACATCGAGGGTGGGGGCCACGATGCGACCACCCACAGCGTCGACGACGACGCCACGGGGGACGACCTCGTTGCCGGCAGCGTCGAGGGCGCTGACGACGATCGGGGCGCCGACGGTGCCGTCACCGACGACGTCGGGCGGCGCCTCGATGCGCAGTGCGGCGGGGCGCCCCGGCAGCAGGGCGAGTTCGGCTGAACCGAGGACGGCGCCGTCGGTGGTCCGCACCGTGAGGCGCGCCGACGCGCGCTCGCGGGCCCGCGGCAGGACCCAGGTGAGCTGGCGCGTGACGTCACCGCTGCCGCCCTCAAGACGGCCGTGGTCGACGTCGACGCGGGCGGCGCCGAAGGGGACGGGGGTGCCGCCGGCGTCGAAGACGGTGAGGCGCACCGGGACGGCGGGGTCGTCGTCGGCGCTGAGGGCCCGGCGCGGCACGACGATGTCGGCGCGCGTCGGCGCACCGGCGATCACGCGCAGCTGGACCTTCGCCACCGACAGGGGCACGCCGACGAGGGCGATGCTCACCGTGGCCTCCTGGGCCGTCGATGGCCCTGGCTGCCACAGCATCTCGAACACGCCAGGTGCCACCTCGACGGGGGCGGCGACGCGGCCGGTGGACGCCTTCGCGGTGAGGCGGGCGTCGATGAGCGGGGCCCCCTTCTTGTCGACGACGTAGGCGAGCAGGCGCCCGCGGCCGTTGCCGTCGCCAGCAACGACGTCGTCGAGGGCGACGACGGCGAGGCGGTTGAAGCCGGGCACGCCCAGCGAGATGGATTTCTGGCTCTCGTTGCCGACGTTGTCGACGCTCCTCGCCACGGCGGTCTCGGGACCCGGCGGCACGAGGATCGGCACGCGGACGTCGCCGGCAGCGTTGCTCTGCACCGGCCCAAAGCGATCCGCGCCGATGGAGACGGTGACCTGGGCGTTGGGCTTGGTGGCGACGGCCGCCTGCCCCTTGCCCCACAGCGGCAGGGCGACGAAGCCGACGGCCGTCTCCTGGCCATGCTCGATGGTCGCGGCGACGATGGCGACGTGCGGCCAGGCGTCCTTCGGCGGCGTGAAGGTCGCGGTCCAGACGCCAGGACCGACGCGGGCCGGGGTGCCGATGGCGCCCGTCGACACCGTCAGCGTCGGCGGCGCCACGTCGAGGGGGCGGTCGTCGTCGTCGGTGGCGATGATCCGCAGCGTCGCCGACGCGGTCTCGCCGAGGATGATCCGCTCCGGCTCGGCGGTGAACGCGAACGTGTCGACGTCGAGGGCCCGGGCGGTCGACGACGGCCTCGACGGCGCCGCTGGCGCGGTGGGCCCGGCCCACGACGCCGTGGCGAGGAGCACCGTCAGGATCGCCAGGGCACGCACGCGGCGACACTACAGGGAAGCCGCTCTCGCCGCCCAACCGCCGACGATGTGCGCCTGGTTCGCACCTGCAGCGCCATCGGCTATGGCAGTGGCATGCACGCCCGCCTCGCCGAGAGTCCCGCCGATCGCGCCCGTTGCCTCGCCCTGCGTCGGGCGGTGTTCATCGAAGAGCAGCGGGTCCCTGAAGACCTCGAGCTCGACGGCGAGGACGACGCCTGCACGCACCTCGTCGTCATCGACGACGACGGCGAGGCCGTCGGCACCGCCCGCCTGAAGCTCCTGCCGGAGGGCGCCGTGAAGGCCCAGCGCGTCGCCGTCGCTGCCCATCGGCGGCGTCACGGCGTCGGCCGCCTCGTGATGGGCGCCCTCGAGGCGGAGGCCCGTCGCCGCGGCGCCGCGCGCGTCGTCCTCAGCTCCCAGGTGAGCGCCATCCCGTTCTACGAGCGCCTCGGCTACGTGGCGTCGGGCCCCGTCTACGACGACGCGGGCATCCCCCACCGGGACATGACCCGCACGCTCGCCGGCTGAGCATCGCCCCGATGTGGGACGTCCTCACACCCTGTCCTCCAGGAAGATGTCGTCGGCGTGCAAACCGGCTACGCTCCCCGCACGTTGATGGTCGTGGCCGGCGCTCCGCCGGCGACGATGCGCGCTGATCGAGGTGCTGTCTGGCGCAGGGCAAGGCATCCGGAAACGACCCGCGGGCCCGAAACGGCCAGCGACGGTCACGCCCTGCCTCGCCGCCCGACGACGAGGACGACGGCTTCTTCGTCGACGCGGCCCCATCGCAGATGAACGGCGGGCGCCCCGAGCGCGAAGGCCCCGCGCGCGCGGCGGAGCGTCGTCGTGACCAGGGTCGGGCCCCTGCCCCGGCCGGCCCGCCCGACACCCGCACCTCCCTGCCCGAGAAGCAGAAGGACCCGCGCGTCACCGGCGATCGGCAGCGGCCGGCGACGACGGCGAAGGCCGCCGAGCAGGTGAGCGTCGAGGGCGGCGTGAGCGGCGCCATCGCCTGCATCCGCGGCCCTGAGGCCGGCCTGACGCTGTCGCTCGCGCCCGGCACGTACACGGTCGGCCGCGCCCGCGAGAACGACCTCGTCCTCAAGGACATCGCCGCGAGCCGCAAGCACCTGCGCATCGACGTCGACGGCCGCGTGGCTCGCCTCGTCGATCTCGGCTCGGGCAACGGCACGAAGGTCAACGGCAAGCGCGCCGGTGAGTGCGAGCTGCGCCACGGCGACGTCATCGAGATCGGCGCCTCGGCCCTCGTCTACAGCGAGCCCGGACGCACGGCGACCGTCGACAAGGACGCGAAGCGCGACGAGGCCCAGGCCCGCGTCGTCGCCGCCGCCGACGAGCTCGCGCGCGAGCTGTCGCAGAAGCTGCGCTTCGAGGACAACGTCGACCCCGCCTTCGACGGCCACGGCGCCCGCACCCGGGCCATCCGCACCGCCGACGCGCGCGCCGCCCTCGAGGAAGTCCGCCGCGAGGCCCCGACGGCGCCGCCGCCCGGCAAGAAGCAGGCGGACCGCCTCTGGAACGAGACCTTCACCAACATGCCGTTGTCGGCCGTCGTCGCCGACGACCAGCGCCTGCAGGGCACCGGCACCAACCGTGAGCGGGAGCCCGCCCGCCGCGCGCCGGCGCCGCCGCCGTCGCCGTTCACGATGCCGCCGCAGACGCCGGCGCCGACGCCGTCGCGGGCGCAGGGCCCTGTCGGCACAGCGGCCGTCGACGACATCGATGCAGATCCCATCGTCGAGGAGCTCTCGCACGGGCAGCGGCGCTCGTTCCTCACCTCGGTGCTGTTGAGCGCCGGCGTCGTCGTCGTCCTCGGCGTCGTCGCCTATGGCGGCTGGCTGATGCTGGGCCCGTCGTCGGCGGCGCCCGCCGACACCGCCGCCGCCGCCCAGGACACGACCGCCGAGTACGTCGCGGCCATCACCCGCGCCCAGGACGCCATCACGCGGCAGGACTGGGCGAACGTCCGCGAGTACACCGTCGTCGCGCTGCAGGTGCGCCCCAACGATCCGCTGGCCCTCGCCTACAAGACCGAGGCCGACAACAAGCTCGCCGCCGCCGCTGCGGCCGCGGCAGCGCCGCCCCCGGCCCCGGCTCCCGCGCCAGCCCCGACGCCGGCGCCGCCCGTCGACGCTGCCGTCGCCGCCCCGACGCCCCCACCTGCGCCAGCGCCGGTGGTGGCCCCGCCCGCACCGGCGCCCGCCCCGCCGCCGGTGGCCGCCCCGGCTCCACCGCCGCGGCCGCGCCCCTCCCCGGCGCCGGCCCCGTCGCCGAAGCCACGCACCAGCAGCAAGCGGACGATCTCCGACGACGAGGCGAGGTCACGCTTCGAGCGCGCCATCGACGCCTTCCGCTCCAAGGACAGCGAGACGGGCTGCAAGCTGCTCACCCAGATCGCCGATCGCGCCGCCACCGATTCGTCGTGGCGCGGCAAGGCCGAGAGCCTCTACATGAAGCGCTGTGGCGGCTGAGACGGTGCGTCGCCGATGCCACGAGGACGACGTCCGCTGTGCGGTGGCATGGTGAGCGTTGACAGCCCTGGCGACGTCGTGGACACTGGCGGCGTCGCCGGAGTGATGGAACTGGTAGACGTGCCGGACTCAAAATCCGGTGTCCTCACGGGCGTGCGGGTTCGAGTCCCGCCTCCGGCACCAACGCACAGAGCGCCCCACGGCGCTCTGTGCGTTTCCAGGGCAAATCGGGCGCTTCGGCCCGAATAGTATCGATTATTCAAACGCTTGGGCGGAGCCCAAGCGTTTGAATCCGGGCGCTTCGCGCCCTTCAAACACCTGGCGGGACGCAAAGTGTCGGGACGCCACGTGTGTGGATTGTCGCCGACAACGAGAGCGCCTCGCGGCGCTCTCGTCGTGCAGGCGTGGCGCTGTCGGCCTCAGCGACGCTGGGCGAGGCCCATGCCGACGCCGAGGATGCTGCCGATGCCAATGCCGAGGGGCAGCGCCATCGGGGCCGTCTGGCGCAGGAACCACACCGCGGCGCGGGTCATGTCGGCGTCGAAGACCACCCGGCTCTCCACGCCGGAGGCCGCCGCCGCCGCCGCCAGCACGACGAGCGAGCCGACCGCGCCGAGGGCGCCGCCGAGCATCGCCGTGAGCGGCACGGTACGGGCGCGAGCGACCCAGGCGCCACCGCCGGCGAGAGCGACACCGGCCTCGAAGAGGCGGATCGCGATGCGCTCGGTGACGACGCGCGAAACGACGCCGATAACGACGAGGTCGGTGAGGAAGACGAACGGCGCAACCGGGAAATCGCCGAACGTGTAGACCTCGCCGGCGACGAAGGGCAGGCCGACGCCCGCGATGACGGCGAGCATGGCGCCGAAGGCGCCGAGGCGGCGGGCGTGGTGGAGGCGGAGGGGGTCCTGCTCCAGCAGGGCGGAAAGACGCTGGCCGTAGGCGGCCTCGACGCGCTCGCGGTGCACGCCGACGACGGCGGCGGCCTCGCGGCGACGACCGGTGAGGGCGCACGCCGCCGCCAGCAGCATGGCCTGCGCGTCACGGGCAAACAGGGCCAGCTCACGACCGAGGCCGAGGCGCGACGGCGCCGCCACGAGGAAGGTCATGAGGGGGACGCCGACGACGACAAAGGCGCTCACGAGCGGCAGCCTCGAGCACGGCGAGAGCATCAGGCCGAAGAGGGCCCCGAGGCCGAGGACCGAGCCCACGGTGCACCCTTCGGCGCGGCAGGCGGTGGAGGGCACTTCGTCGCGAGCAGAGCAGAGCATGGAGACCTCGTCGTTTCGCTGGACCGGCGCTCAGGATAGCGAGCCCGCCAGACGCGCCGCAAAGCTGGACGGGATCCGCCCCGGGGCGGGACGGGCGGCGCCCGGCGCAATGGACAAAACCGGGTGGGATGCAGAAGACTGCGCCCGCTGGCGGCGTCGACCGTCGGCGTCGACGGAGTCCGCGTGCGTCTCGAATCGCTGTCCAAGGTCTTTGCCCTCTGCGCTGTGCTCTCGGTCACCTCCGCCTGCGAAGGCGTGAAGGAGGTGGTGCAGGGTCTCGACGAGTTCGAGGCCAACGAGATCCTCGTCGTCCTCGAGGCCAAGGGGATCGAGGCCACCAAGGTGAAGCTCGAGGGTCGCGTCGTCACCTACGCGATCACCGTCACCGACAGCGAGGAGCGCGACGCCATGCGCATCCTCGTCGCCAACAAGCTGCCGAAGCGCCGGCCGACGGGCCTTGCCGAGGTCTACCCGGCCGGCTCCGGCGGCCTCATCCCGACCCGCTCCGAGGAGAAGGCGAAGTTCCTGATGGCGCTGCAGGGCGAGGTCGAGCGCAAGCTCCAGCGCCTGCCCGGCATCCAGTCGGCCCACGTCACGATCGTGCAGCCTGACAAGGACATCGTGCGCGACCTCGACACGCCGCCGCCGCCGGCGACGGCCTCGGTGGCCATCGTCTTCAACGCCTACGACGACCGCGGCACGAGCCTCATCTCCCAGGACGACGTGCAGCGCCTCGTCGCCGCGTCCGTCGAGGACCTCAAGCCGCAGAACGTCGCCGTCGTGATGAAGAAGAACGAACCGGCCCGCCTAGTCGACATCTTCGCCGATGGCAGCAGCGTCGGCGCACCCATCACGTCGCAGACGGTTTTTGGCGTCAAGGTCGCCGACGACGATGCCGCGAGCCGACTCAAGGTCCGCTTCATCGTGTTCCTGCTCGTGAGCGTGCTCGGTCTCATCGTCGGCGGCGGCGGCATCGCCCGCTCGCTCACGCTGCAGCGTCGCGTGCAGCGCGCCGAGGCCGAGCTCGCCTCGATCCGCAAGGCCACCCGCGGCACCGCCACTGGCGTCGTCCCCGCCGCCTGAGCGGCGTCTCAGAAGACGCGGGTGACGACGGCGCCGTTGTAGCTGTGGGCGAGGATGTCGGTGTAGCGGGCGCCCGCCTCGGCCATGCCGATCGCCCCCTGCTGGCACATGCCGGCGCCGTGACCGAAGCCGGCGCCGCGGAAGACGACGGCGACGACGACGTCACCCTCGCCGCGCTCCTCGTCGATGACGAACAGCCCCGAGCGCAGGTTGCCGAAGCGGCGGCGCACCGGCAGCTCCCGCAGGACACGGGCGGTGCCGGCGTCGCCGTCGATGCGCAGCGCCCGCAGCCGCCCGCCCGGGCCGCGCCCCTCGACGACGAGCCGACGCACACGGCCGACGTTGAGGTCGGCGCACAGGGTCGTGAGCTCGTCGAGCGTGAAGCGCTTCTCCCAGCGCCACGCCGTGCCCTTCTGGTTGAACGTGCTGCGCCCGCACCAGGCGGACTCACGCGGGGCCTCGAGGAGGGCCCGGACGCCGACGTCGCTGTCGTCGCCGGCGACGACACCGACGCCCGGCGGGATGAGCGGCACGTGGGCGAGGCCGGCGGCGAAGAAGCCCGCGCCGACATCGGGGGCGAGCCACGGTGCCGCCGTCGGCGACTTCGGCGCGTCGGGCCGGGCGATGAGCTCCTTGCGCGGCGGCTTGTCCCAGACCACCTCGGCGGGCTCGCTGTGGCCGCCACAGCAGGCCGAGTAGACGCTGTCGACGACGTGGCCGTCGAGGAAGGCAAGCTCACCGCTCGTCTGCAGGGCGGCCTCGGTGGTGCGCGGGTGCTCGGCGGACTGGCCCTTGTAGACCTGGCAGTGCTGCTCGCTGCAGACGAGGAAGGGGTCGGCGAAGTGCCGGCGCCCGATCTTCGCGAACAGCTCGCCGCGCGCCGTGACGGCCTGGGCCTTGAGCGCCTCGAGGGGGGCCGTCGCGAACATCTCCGACGGCAGCACGCCCGCGACCATCGCGTCCTCGTCGACGATGTTGACGACGGCGAGCAGGCCCTGCTTGTCGGGGACGACGGCGACCTCGTCGCGAAGAAGGCGGTCTTCGAAGCCGTGGTCGGCGTAACCGATGCCGTGCTCGACGCGCTCGACGAGGATGGGGCCGCCGTCCTTCGCCCGCAGGCGCACGGCGCCACCGGTGGGTGACGATGTCGGCGTCGCCGCCCGGATGACCGCCGACGGCAGCGCGTCGAGCCACTCGACCGGGACGGGGCGGGCGTCGTCGAAGCCGGCCGGCAGGGGGCCATCGTGGGCGATCAGCACGGCCCGGTTGTCGACGACGGTCCCCTTCACGCCGTAGACGCCGCCCGAGTCGAAGGCCCGCACGGGCAGGCCGCGCTTCTTCCAGCCCTCGATGACGCCCGCGCGCAGGCGACGGTCGGCGCCCTCGAGGGTGTCGACGACGAACAGCTCCCGCACCGCCGCCGGCGTGCCGGAGACACGATCGATGACGACGGGGGTGTCGGCAGCGACGTCGACGCGCTGTTCCCCGATGGTGACGACGAGGCCACCCTTCGCCCGCACGACGACGCGCTTCTGGCCCTGCATGAGGCCGATGGCGACGAGGGGGCGGCCGCGGCCGTCGAAGGCGAGGCGATGGGCGTAGAGTTCGCGGACGAGCGGATCGGGCTCTGGCGCCGGCTGGGACCACGCCACCGTCGACACCGTCGACGCCGTCGACGCCGCCAGCAGGCCGAGGGCCTCGCGGCGCCGCAGCTTCACGCGACCTCCCCGAGGACCTGCAGCACGGCGTCGACGTCGGCGGCGACGACGCGCGGGGCATTGCGCAGCGCCGCGGTCGCCGGCGCGAGGGGCAGCGCGCCGAGGGCCGTGGAACCGGCATGGAACGCGGTCTTCTGCTCGACGAACTTGAGGCCCGCGGCGGTGGCGACGACGACGACGCGCTCATCGGGCGTGACAGCGCGCCGGGTCACGAGCTCGTCGACGCCGGCGAGGGCCGCCGCTGTCTGCGGGCAGACGAAGAGGCCCTGGCGGTCGGCGCGGGCGCCCGCCTGCAGCAGCGCCTCCTCGCTGGCCGACGTCGCCGTGCCGCCGGTCTCGCGCAGCGCCACGAGGGCCCGAGGCAGGCTCACCGGCGCGCCGATGCGGATCGCCGACGCGTGGGTCGCCTGGGCGGTCATCGACGTCGCCGCAGCCCCCTGCACGACGTGGCGGTAGAGCGGGTTGGCGGCGGCGACCTGCGCGGCGACGAGCCGGGGCAGCCGCTCGATGAAGCCCAGCGCCCGCGCGATGCGGAAGCCGAGGAAGAGCGCCGACACGTTGCCGAGGTTGCCCGACGGCACGACGACGACGTCGACCGGGTCGCCGCTGTGGAAGGCCTGCTCGGCGATCTCGAGCGCCACCGTGAGCTGGCCCAGCAGGCGGATCGGGTTCTTCGAGTTCGCGAGCAGCACGTCGTCGGCGCCGGCGCGGGCGACCCGCTCGGAGAGGCCGGCGACGACGTGCATGCAGGTATCGAAGTCGCCGTCGACGGCGAGCACGCGGGCCCCGTGGGCGAGGGGCTGCACGAGCTGCGCAGGCGAGATCTTGTCGGTGGGCAGGAGCACGACGACGGGCAGACCGGCGCGCGCCCCGTAGGCCGCCAGCGCGGCCGAGGTGTCCCCCGTCGACGCGCACACGAGCACCGGCCGCCCCGCACCGCGGGCTGCCCGCTGGCGCGCGATCGCGAGGCCCCACGAGCCGAGGACCGTCATGCCGAGGTCCTTGAACGAGCCGGTGGGGTTCTCGCCGCAGCGCACGACGTCGACGCGCGGGTGGCCGGCGGCGACCTGCAGCGGCACCACGCCGGCGTTGCCCTCGCCGAGGGTGACGACGTCGTCGACGCCGGCCTCGCCCGGCCACAGGACCTCGCGGAAGCGCCACACGCCGCTGCGATCGCGGGCATCGCGGGGCGCGGCGCGCCGCTGCAAGAACAGCGTCCGCAGCGCCGGCGCGTCGGCGGCGATGGCGTCGACGTCGACGACCGGATCGAGCAGGCCGCCGCAGTCCGGACAGCGCACGGCCGCCTGCACGACGTCGAAGCGGCGCGCCTCGCCGCCGCAGCGGGCCTGACAGGCGAGCCACACCCGGGCGGTCGATCCTGCCGGCGTCATCGTCGTCGTCATCGTGTTCATCGGTTCAACCGGAAGCGCCCGTCGAGGGCGATGAAGGCGTCGGCGGCGGCGATGAGGGCCTCGTCCGTCGAGGCCCGGAAGGCCGCCACCTCGACGCGCTTGCCGAGGCGACGCAGGCGCCGCACGAGCGGGACGAAGTCGCCGTCGCCGGTGCCAATCACGAAGACGTCGACCTCGTCGAGGTGGTCGAGGATCTCCATCGCCATGCCCATGTCCCAGTCGGCCTTGCGGCTGCCGTCGTAGCGGACCTTCGCGCGCTTCTCCCGCAGCTCCCAGCCCTGCGTGCGCAGGCTGTGCGTGAAGGCGTCGTGCTTGTCCCGCGGCGTCTCCGGCGCGTCGACGACATAGGCGAGGGCCACCGCGCGGCTGCGCTGATCCGTGAGGCTCTCGAGCAGCGCCAGGTAGTCGAGGCGGCTGCCGAGATCGCGCCGCGCCGACGCCGACAGGTTGGCGTCGTCGACGAAGATGCCGACTCGCCCTGTCGAGGGCGCCGGCGGCGGGTTCTGGCTGCCACGCGCGAGCTGCTGGCGCGCGTCGCGGAGCTGCTCGCGCACGTCGTCGAGCCGGGCCTGCGTCGCCCGCTCGCGCGCAAGGACCTGCCCGAGCTGCTGCTCGAGCTCGCCGGTGCGGGCGGCAGCCTCGGCCCGCTCACCCTGCAGGGCACGCTCGAGGCTGGCGACCTCGACCTCGAGCTCACTGATGCGCTCGAGCCTATCGGCGGCCTTCTCGAGGGAGCGGACGCGCTCGCGCAGGCGCTGGCACTCCTCCTCGAGGCTGCGCTGCAGCGACGGGTCATGGGCGCGCTGCTCGGCCTCGAGGCGGGCGACCTGATCGCGCAGCCGCGCAAGCTCGGCGAGGTCCTGGCGCCGCAGGGCCTCCTCATCGCGCAGCGCCTTCTCGCGGGCGCCGAGCCGCGCCACCAGCTCGGCCCGCTCGCGCTCGACGCTCTCCTTGTGCCCGACCTCGCGCTGCAGCTGCTTCTGCTGCTCGAGGATGGCCTCCTCGTAGCCCATGAGCCGCTGCCGCAGGTCCTGCAAGAGGCCGTCACCATCGGCGCCGCCGACGGCTGCAGGCGCGGCCACGGCGGTTTCGGCGGCCTCGACGACCCGCTCCTTCTCGGCGAGCGCGGCGAAGGCCTCGTCGAGGACCCGGGTCGCGGCCCGCTGGTGCGCGGCGCGGCCGTCGCGCAACAGGGCCCACACGAGGCGGGCGCGCTCGCGGCGGAAGTCGAGGGCCCGGTAGCTGCGCAGCCGCTCGTCGAGGCTGTCCTCATCGATGCTGGCGACGATGTGGCGCTCCTTGTGGGCACTCTTGTCGAGCTCCCGCACGAGGGCCGTCGCCGTGGCCTCGTCGCGGTGGAAGAGATCGGCCAGGCGCCCGACGACCTCGACACGCTGCAGGGACGCGGCCCGACCGAGGGCCCCGCGGGTCGCCTTCTGCAGCAGCTCATCCATCGTCTTGCGATCGAGGGCGCCCTCGATGACCACGATGGCCCGCGGCAGATCGAGGGCGGCGCGGACGACAGCCAGCACCTCACGCATCGCCGGTGTGCCCGGCTTCGGCGGCGGCGCGACGACCATCATTCCACCTCGTCGAAGGGGCAGACCCGACCGCTGGCGACGTCGCGGCAGAGGCCTGCCGTGCAGGTCTCGCCCTCAAGGCAGGCGGCGTCGCTGTCGCAGCGCGCAGCGCAGCTTCCCTCGAAGCAGGCGAAACCGTCGGCGCAGGCGCCGTCGTCGACGCAACACGGGTCGTCGCACGCCGGAGCCAACGCCGCGACGAAGACCAGGACGACGCGGAGCGCGGGAGACATCACGCTCCCGCGACCTCAGTCCCGCACCGGCAAGGCGCGCAGGGCCGCCTTGCCATCCTTCGCGTACACCTGGAAGCGCACGGACTTCGCCTTGTGCTTCTCGAGGATCTGCTGGCGGTTCTTCAGGAGCTTGGCGACGAAGCGGTCGTAGGAGAGGTCCGAGGTGTCTTCGCCGCACTCGATGCGGGTCTGGACGAACTTCTCGTAGACCTCTTTGTAGTGGGCGTCGTCGGCGGAATCGACGTCGTTCTTCGGCGCGACCTGGGCCAGCAGCTCCTGCGGGACCTGGGCCACGACGGTGCGATTGTCGTCGACGCTGGCGGAGTGCGACGGCGCCGGGGGCGGCGCCGGTGCCGGCGGAGGCATCGACACCTTCGGCGGGGCCGACGTGGCCGACGCCTGCAGCAGCGACTCCGGCACCTGGAACATGACGGTCGCCTCGGGGTTCATCTCGCTCTGCGGCGGCTCGGGCTCCGGCATCGGCGGCGGCGTCGGCGGCGTCGGCGGCGTCGCGGGCTTGGCCGGCACGCGGAACGCGGCCAGAGGGTCCGGACCGTCGTCGAAGAGACCGGCAAGGGCACCAGACTGGGCGGCCGGCGCTGGGGGCGGCGACGGCGGTGCGGCGGGAACCTCCGGGCCAGGCGACGAGGTGGGCGCCGAGAACATCGGCGACGGCGGCGCGGCCGGGGTCGCCGGCGCGGCGTCACCGAACGTGAGCGGCGGCGTGGGCATCGGCACATCCTGCGACGTCGACGCGCCACCGAAGAGGGGCGCCGTGGCTCCGGGCCGCGTCGACGGCATCGACTGCAGCAGCATGTTGATCTGCTTGCCGAGGCGCAGGAGCGGCCCGAGGCCCGCCTCGGGGAGGATGCCAACGCTGGCGCCCTGCTGCTGCACGAGGCTGAGATGCTCGGTGATGATTTCGATCGGGCGGTTCACGGCGCGCACGGCGCTGATCACGATGCCGAGGACGAGCGCCAGAAGCACCAGCGTCGCGACCATGATGGTGGCCTGCATCGAGGCGAGCCCCTCGAAGGCGCCATCGCGGTCGGTGATGGTGACGACGACAAGCGACGGGTCGGCACCCGTCAGCAACGCCGACGAGGTGAGGAAGCGGGCGGTGTCGGGCAGCAGGATCGGCAGTGGGCCGATGCGGTGGCTGGGCTCCCCGAACGCGGCTCGCCCCTTGAGGTGCTCGGCGGTGACCCCCTCGGGCAGCGCTCCGATGACGGTCTTCGGCGTGACGACGAAGGCCGCAGCGCCGGCGGCGCGGGACACAGCGGCCACGAGCTCATTGCTCCAGCGCCATCCCAGCAGCACCGCGCCGGCGAGCTTGCCGTCGGCGCCGTACGAGGGGGAGGCCGCGAGGTGGATCGGGCCGTCGTCGCGCACGAGGATGCCGTCGCGGGCGAGCCCCGTGAGGGCCTCGGCGACGACGGGCAGCCCTGCGAGGTTGGCCTCGAGCTTCGGGTCGGCGCCGCTCACGGCCTTCACGCTGCCGTCGGTGGCGATGACGAGGCCGAAGCTGGCGGCGCCGAAGCTGCCAGCGCGCCCGAGGAGCGCCGCCTCGGCCTTCGGGGTGAGGGCCCCCTTCGCGATCGCGCCCTGGACGTCGACGTCGCTCGCGGCGGCGGCGGCGGCGTCGACACTCTGCGACGCAAACGACGCGACGGCGCCGGTCGCGGCCCCGACGCTGGCGGTGCCGGCGGCCTCGAAGGGCGGCATCACGATGCCGTAGACCGCGCCCGTGCCGACGAGGAGCGCCGAGACGCCCGCAAGCGGGATGAGCAGCGCCAGGATCACGAAGCGGACTTGGAACATGTGATTCCTTCTCTCTCTCGCAGTCGAAGCAGGACCCTACTCCATGGGCCCCGCGCTTTCCCACCTCCTCGCCGGTGGGGTCATCCGGGGAATCGCAGCGCGTCGCGACGACGCGCCGGCGCGGCGCTATTGCTCCGGCTCGGGCGCCGGCGGGGTCGGCGCCACCGGGACGGCCACCTGGAGGGAGGCGTCCTTGATGGCGACGGTCACGACCCGGTTCGCCGACACCGTGGCGTCGATGTACTCGAGGCCGTTGCGGGTGTGCTGAAACGGCGTCGGCTGATAGAGCCGCTCGGTGCCCAGCCAGAAACTCACGCTGTACTCGCCCTCGACGAGGGCCGTGAACGGGATGTCGCCATTGTCACCGATCGGGAGGGACAGGCCGCGCTCCAGCACCCGGGCGTGGCCGCGGGCGTAGGGCATTTCGCGCAGCGTGAGCACGTGCTCGCCGGCGGCAAGCGTCACCTGGGCCGTCTCGCGTGGGCCGATGGTGGCGGCGACCTCGGTCCCCTTCATGACGGTGATTGGCGTGCTGTGTCGGTTCTCGACGGCGACGGCTCCGGGGCGCGTGAGCAGCACCTGCGACGGCGAGAAGCGGTAGCCCTCGACGACGAGGGTGCGGGGGGCGGTGTTCTCGACGCGGAGGTCTTCGCCCTCGATGACGACCTGGAGGTCCGGCATCGGTCCCGTCATGGGCTGCATGACCCGACCGACCGGCCGGCGCACGTGTGACGTCGTCCGCAGCGCCTCGACGGTGGCAGCGTCCAGCGGGCCCTCGGTGGCGGCGAGCAGGGCCGGTTCGACGACGACACGCCCCCGCACGCCGGTCTCCTTGTTCGCCGGTGGGTCCTGGGCGCGGGCGCCCACTGCGAGGAAGACGGACGAGAGGAGGGCCGCGATGACACCGACGCTGCGCATGGCGCGCACTGTAGCAGCCACCCCGGGGGGGCCTGGCAAGTACGGACAGCGGTCGTTCCGGCCTATGGGGCAGATGTGGTGCTTTGTCCCACCGGGTGGTGGGCGCGACAGGGATCGAACCTGTGACCTTGTCCTTGTAAGGGACCTGCTCTACCGCTGAGCTACGCGCCCACACAGGCAGCCTCGCCGACGCGGGGACCGGGCGCAAGGGTAACCCGCTGGCGGCGCCGTGACCGGACCGGGGCTGCTAGAAACGCCCGATGCCCGTCGCCCTGATCCTTGGACTCTGGATGGTGGCCACGCCGTTGGCGACACCGACGGTGCCTGACGCCGCGCTCCGCGATCCGGATCTCGTCACCGCCGGCGGCGCCGCGATCGACGCCCTCCGGGCCGCCGCCCGCGCCGATGACGACGCCGCCGCCCTCGACCGCGTCCAGCAGGCCCTGGACCGCAGCCGCCATCCGCTCGTTCGCGACCTCGCGCGCCGGAGCCGCATCGCCGAGCACTTCCGGGCCCTCCGCCTCGACGCCGCTGCCGCCGGGCTCGACGCCCTTGGCACGCCGCAGGAGCTGTTGTGCGCCGGCCCCTTCGACAACACCGGCGGCGTCGCCTTCGCGGCGCCGACCGCCGTCGACGACGTCGCCGCGACCCTCGACGCGGCGGTACCCGGTGCCGGCCGCGAGATCCGGTTCCAGTCGATCGTGCGCGAGCCACGGGGCGGCTTCGACATCGACGACCACCTCGTGGCCCGCAGTGAGGTGCGGGTCCGTTGCGTCGTTGCCGCGCGGACCACGACGTCGACGGTGGCGGCGCTCCGCCTCGGGGGCAGCGGTCCGCTGGCAGCCTGGTACGGCGCCGATCGTCGTCCGATCGTCGTCGACGACGCCGACCGGCCCGGCGGCCAGGACCAGGTCGCGGGGCTCGTGCCCCTTGGTCGCGGCTGGACACTCATCGTCGTCGAATTGGCCCTGCTGCAGCGCGGTGGCGTGCTCGACATTCGCCTCACTGCCCCCGATGGCGCACCCCTCTCCGGCCTGCGCTGGTCGGCGCGACGGGAGGACGTGCGCGAGGCCGCGGCGCGCGCCGCGATTCCCCTGCCCGCCCGGGTTCCATCGCTGGTGCAGTGGGCCGTCGCCCCGGACCGGTTCGCGACCCACGGCCAGGCGCGGGCCGCCGTCCGCGTCCTCGACGCCATCGGCGCCTTCGATCGACGTCGTCGCCCCGATCTCCTCGCGCAGGCCCGGGCGGCCTGGGCCGGCCTCGCCGTCGACGTCAACGAGCGCGCGGGTGCCCTCATCGAGGCCGCTGTCGCCGAGGTCGATCGGGACCCATCGCGCGCGCGCGCGCTCCTCGCCGAGGCCCGTTCGCTCGAGGGCGTCGCTGACGATGTGCGGGCCGGGCTGATGGCCGCGGTTGCCATGCTGCGTGAACAGCAAGGCGACGTCGTTGAAGCTTCGGCCGCCTGGGCCGAGGCCCGTCGGCTGGCGCCGTCCCGGGTCGATCTGGCCGTGACCGCGCTCGCCTTCGAGCGCCGGCGGGGGGTCATCGGCGCGCCGATCGATCGGGCCATCCTCGCCCTGGCGGCGACGTCCCGGCACCGCCCCCTGCTGCAACTCGCCGCCGACGTCCTTGAGGAGCGCGGCGACGTCCACGGTGCCCTCGACCTGAGCCGGCGGGCGGGCGACGCCGTCACCGCCACGCTGCGCGAGGCCCACATCGCCGAGGCGCGCCTCGCCATCGACGACGGAGCCCGGGATCGGCTCGTGTCGGCGCTGCGACAGCGGTTGGCGTCGCACCCCGGCGGACACGCGACGGCCGAGCGCCTCGCGCTGCTGCTCGTCGAGCACGGCGCCGCCACCGAGGCCATCGCGCTCGCCGAGGCCCGACAGCGCCTCTATCCAGCCAGGCCCGAGCCCCTGCGGCTCGCCGCACGCCTCGCCCTCCGCCGCGGAGATCGGGCCGCCGCCCTCGCCGCCCTGGAGGCGACCCAGCTGCTCACCCCCGACGACGGCGACCTGCAGCGGGCCATCCGCGCCCTGCGCGACGACGACGACGACGCCCTCGTGAAGCGCGTGCCGACCTTCGACCCGGCCCTGCTCGAGGCCGCCCGCCGCGCGCCACCCGCCGACGCCGCTGGCGCCGGCGCCTTCGTGCACCACAAGGTCATCGCCACCCGCTTCCACGACAACGGCAACCTCGCCCGCGTCGAGGACATCGTCGTCGTGGTCCTTGACGCCCGCCGCGCAGCCGACCTGCGGGCGTTCTCCTTTGGCTACTCCGGCGGACGCGAGCAGCTCGAGGTCCTGGCCGCCGATCGCATCGGCCGTGATGGTCGCCGCGAGTCGCCGGAACAGGTGCTCGATCGCGGTCAGGACGGCAAGGAGAACGGCGCCTACTCCGACGCCCGCAGCAAGACCGTCCTGTTCGCCAACGTCGAGGACGGCGATGTCCTGCATGTGCGCATCCGCCGCGAGACCATCGGCCTGCAGAACCAGTTCGGCGACTTCTTCGGCGACATCGAGATCCTCGACGGACCGCTGCCGGTGCGTCGCTTCGAGATGACGATCGAGGGCCCCCGCCATCGCCCCCTTGCGTGGGATGGCCGCGGCGCCCCGGCGCCCGAGGTCGTCGAGGGTGCGGAGACCACCCTCTATCGCTTCGTGGCCACCGATCTGCCGGCCCTCATCGGCGAGCCCGGCATGCCGCCGTGGATGGAGGTGGCACGCTCGATCTCGGTGTCGACGTACAGCGACGTCGCCGCGCTTGGCACCTGGTATGAGGCACTGATTGCCGACCAGCTGCGGCTCGACGACACGCTGCGCGCCGTCGCCGCCCGCGAGAAGGCCGCCGCCACCGACACGCGCGATCTCGTGCGCCGCCTCTACGAGCACGTCGTCACCGAGACCCGCTACGTCGGCATCGAGCTCGGCATCCACGGCTGGAAACCCTACCCGGTGGCCGAGGTCTATCGACGACGCTTCGGCGACTGCAAGGACAAGGCGTCGCTCCTCGTCGCGCTGCTGCGGGAGGCCGGCGTGCCGGCCCACATCGCGCTGGTCCGCACGATCCAGCTCGGCCACGCGGCGACGTCGCCGCCGTCGATGTGGACGTTCAACCACGCCATCGCCTGGGTCGAGGGCCTCGATCTCTTCCTCGATGGCACCGCCGAGCGGTCGGGGCTCATGGAGCTGCCGGCCATGGACCAGGGCGCGGCGGCCCTCATCGTCGACGGCCCCAGGAGCCGCCTCGTGACGATCCCCGTCGCTGTCGCCACCGCCAACGACAACACGTCTTCCTATGTGCTGCGCCTGCAGAGGGATGGCGCCCTCGTCGTCGACGGCAGCGAGTCGTTCAGCGGAACCCACGCCGCACGGGAGCGGCAGCGCTTCGAGGACGCCGCCAGCCAGCGGCAGACGCTCGAACGCGAGCTCGCCCAGGGCATCCCGGGCGCACAGGTGACGGCCATCGACGTCACCGACCTCGCACTCGGCCGTGAGGTCGTCGGCTATCGCTTCCAGGCCACCCTGCCGCGCCGCGCCGACGTGCCGGGCGACGGCAGCCTCGTCCTGCCCGTTTCGCTCTACCCCCACGATCTCGTGGGCAGCTACGCCGAGGCGTCAGCGCGGCGCTTCGATCTCTTCGTCGACCACCCGTGGCGGACGCGCAACGTCATGCGCTACGTCCTGCCCGAGGGGATGAGCGTCGAGGCACTCCCCGAGGGCGGCGTCGTTGAAACACCGCACCTGCGCTTCCGACAGGTCATCACCCGCACCGCCGACGGCTTCATCGTCGACGAAGACACCGCCATCCTGTCGCGGCGCATCCCCGTGGCCGACTACGCCGTCTTCCGAGAGGCGGCCCTCGCCGCCGACCAGCTCATGAAGCGCAGGCTGCGCATCGTGCCCGCAGGAGCCCGTCCATGACCGCGTCGTTGCGTCGCCCCGGCCCGGGCCTCGTGCTCGGCGTCGTCAGCCTCCTGCTCGTCGCCTGCCCATCCCGTCGCGATGGCCTGTCCCGTGACACCCTCGAGCGCGCCGGCGCCGTCGTCGACGGCCGGGAGGCCCCACCGACCATCGGCGCGCTGCTGGCAACCCGCGTCCCGTTCGATGCCACCGCGCCGGCCGCCCTGCGCGGCAGCGCCGTGGCGCAGGCCTTCGCCCGCGGTGAGGCCATTCCCGACGACGTCGACGGCGCCGACGCCGAGCTGCTGCGCTGCCTGCGGGCCGACGCGCGGCGCGACTACGTCGACGTCGCCCGGCACTGCGCCACCTTCGCCGGCCTGTGCGCGCGGGGCGCGTGCGCGCGGGCCTCCACCGGCGACGATGTGCGGGCCCCGGTTGCCGTGGCGATCCTCACCCGCCACGTGGGCAGCTTCGACGACGACACCCGTCGTCGGCTCCTTGAGCTGGCCGATGAGGGCGTCGAGCGGTGTCGTGCGGGTGGCGGACGCTGTGGCATCCAGGTGACCGCCATCGCGATGCTCCGGCAAGGACTCGCCGACGCCCTCGGCATCACCCTCGGCGACGAGCGCCGCCGCGACGACCTGTGGATCGCCCACGCCGAGGCCGACGGGCCCTGGCTCGACGCCGAGGCCCACTTCGTCGACGCCGCCCGTCACGACCAGCCGCTTCGACGGCACCCCGCCTTCCGCACCCGGCGCCTCGTCGCCGACGACGGCCGCCTGCGCCCCGCCCGGGGATCCGGAGCGGGCTGGTATCGCCTGACGGTCGCCGGCGAGAGCGCCGCCGGCGCCGCCATCCTCGTCATCACCGGCCACGGCGCCGTCGAGGTCCGCGTCGACGGGCAGCCGGTCCTTGTGCGTCACGCCGGGGACGGCGGCGCGGCCATCGAATTCGTCCCGCTCACGCTGGCCGCCGGGGGCCACGACGTCGAGGTGTTGTTCTTCGACCGTGGCCGCGGTCTGTGGCTCGCGCTGCTCGACGACGACGGCCGTCCGGCCCTGCGCACCGCCGCCGAGCGCCGCTGGCGCCGTCCTGCGGGGATCGAGCGACGCCCCGACCCGGGGCTCGGCGCCCTCCTGCTGCCCCCCACGGTCGACCCCTCCGACGTCGAGGTGCTGCCAACGTTGATGGTGCGCCAGGCGGCGGCCCGCCTCGGCCTCGGGCTCGATCGCCTCGAGCAGCAGCGCACGACACAGACGCTGGCGGCGAGCTTCGGCTGGTCGCCCCCGGCGGCGACGGCGGCCGCCCTTGGCATCGAGGGCGATATCCTCCCGGATCAGGTCCTGCGGGCACTGGCGGCGCCGTTGTGGGCGTCGGTCGAGCGCGCGTGGCCCGACGCACCGCTGCCCATCCTCGCACGCGCGCGCCTCGCCGCTGACGACGAGCCCGAGGCGGCCCTTCCCCTCTACCGCGAGCTCACGCGGCGGGCGCCGGCCTACCCCATCGGTTGGCGCGAACTCATCGACGAGTTGGTGCGGCAGGGCCTCGTCGACGAGGCCGTCGCGGCCGCCGAGACGCTCCTCGGCCTCGGACGCACCGCCGAGAACCTCGACGCTGCGACCCACGCATGGCGGGCCGCCGGTGCCCTCGAGCAGGTCGCCCGGCTCAGCGATGAGCGGCTGCGGCGGGCGGCGCCGGCCGCGCGGCTCCGTCGTCGCCTGCAGCAGGGCGAGACCGCGCAGGTCCTGCGCGATCTGGCGCGACCAGCCGGCACCGAGGCCAACAACGACGACGACGACGACAGCGACGTGGGCCTCGACGTCCTCGAGGTGCTGCGGCCGGAGCTGGCGACCGATGCCCTCGCTCGTCGACGTGCGGCGCGCCCCGACGACGCGGGCCTCGCGCTGCGCGAGGCGAAGCACCGCGGCGACGTCGGCGCCGTGCGCGCACTGCTGCGACGGACGGCGAGCCTCGAGGGTGTGCAGCTGGCCACGGCCCTCGGCGAGGCGCCCCCCTGGCTCGACGCCCTGCAGGAGGGCGATCGCGTGATCGCGGCACGGCGGAGTGGCCCCATGCCTTCGCCCGAGGCCGGCGCCGTCACGCTGTTGCAGGGCACCGAGCGCCACTTCGCCGAAGACGGCTCGTCGCTCACGGTGCGCCACTTCATCTTCGAGGTCCGCAGCAAGGACAGCATCGACGCCATCGGCGAGATCGCGCGCGACGACGACGAGCTCATCGTCCGCCTGCGCGTCGTGAAGCCCGACGGGCGCGAGCTGGAGCCCGAACACCACGCCGAGGTGAAGGACATCAGCCTCACCGGCCTCGCGCCAGGCGACATCGTTGAGTGGGTCATGGTGGCCGCCGACGACGGCGCCCGCGACGGCGCGTTCTGGGAGACGGTCTCGCTGGCGAGCGCGTCGCCGACGCTGCGACGCCGCTACCTCGCGTCCTGGCCGGCCACCCTCGAGGCGACCCGCAGCGTCGTCGCCGTTTCCCGCCATGGCGCCCCGCCCGGCGTGCGCCGCCGGCACGACGATCGCGTCGAGCTCCGCTTCGAGGCCAGCGACATCCCGCCCATGCTCGACGAGCCCCACGCCGGCCACCGCACCGACGACGAGCCCCAGGTCGGCGTCATCGTCGACGTCGACGAGGACCTCTATCGATCACTGCGCGCCAACCGCATCCGCGGTGCTTTCGTGCGCGACCTCTGGCTCGAGCAGACCGCCGTTCGCCTCGCCGGCCGGGGTTCGCCGCGGGAGCGGCTTGAGCGCCTGTTCCGATTCGTCGCCTCGGGTGTTGTCGAGGCCCCCACGGCGGAGGCTCCGTCGACGCTGGCCACCGGTCGGGGACAGCGCCTGCTCCTGCTGCTGGCCCTCGCGCGCGCCGCCGGCCTCGACGCCCGCGCGCTCGCCGTGCATGGGCCCCTCGATCCCGGCCTCGAGATCCCCTCGGCGCGGGCCTTCGCCACCCTCGTGCTGCGGGTCGCCGTCGGCGCCCCCGATGGCCCCGACGACGTCGCCATCCTCGCCGCCTTCGACGACGGCCTGCTCCTCGACGCGCTGCCGCCGGCCTTGCGAGGGGCCACGGTCATCGACCTCGAAGACGGCCAGACCGGCACACTCCCCGACAGCGCCATCGACGACGCCCCGGTCGAGGTCATCGCCGATCTGCGCCTGATCATCGACAACGGCGCACCTCGCCTTGAGGGCCTCGCGGTCCTGCGCCTGCCGGCGCCAATGGCCGAGCCCCTCCGCCCCACCGCCCGTGCCGCAACGCCCGAGCAGCTCGAGCGCTTCGTCGAGAGCGTGCTCTCCGGCTCGCTCCCTGGCGTGACCGCCCGGCAGGTGAGCACCCCGGGGCTCGACGCCGCCGGCGCCAGCCTCGCGTTCGTCGCCGACGTCAGCCTGCCGGTCGACATCTCGGCGCCGATCCGCTTCGAACACCTGTTTTCGGGAGGCGCCGCCGCGACGATGCGGGCAGCCCCGCCGCTCGCGTCGTACGCGCGCGTGTCGCAGCGCCAGCGCTCGTTGCTCGTCGCCCCACACCGGGAGCGGGTCGAGCTCACGTGGCGCCTGCCGGCGGCCGCCAGCGTCGTCGAGCTGCCTCCTGCCCTTGAGCTGGAGGCTGGCCCGTTCTCGCTCCGGCAGCGCGCCTCCGTCGACGAGGGCGCCGTCCGCTGGGAGCGCACGATGGAAACCAGCGTCGCCCGGGTGTCGCCGACCGCGTGGCCGACGGTGCGCGCCGCGCTCGCACCGCTCATGACCGCCTCCGACGCCCGCGTCGTGTTCGTCGTCGCCCGTTGAGCCGGATCCGCTCCCGACCCGCGGCATTCGACGGCATGCGAGTTCGACGTTTTGGTCCCCCGCCGAAGCTGGTACGGCCAGTGCGTCTGCGGGAGGTGCCCGGGCGCCCGCCGGCTGAGACGCGCGTCGTCGTCAGCGGGAGGAAAGTCCGGGCTCCGAAGGGCAAGGGTGCAGGAGAACGACCTGTCGGGGTGACTCGAAGGAAAGTGCCACAGAAAACAAACCGCCCGACCAGCACCCGCCCGCGAAAGCGTGCGGGTGTGTCGGGCAAGGGTGAAACGGTGCGGCAAGAGCGCACCGCGCGGACGGTGACGTCGGCGGCAGGGCAAACCCCACCCGGAGCAAGGCGAGAGGTCCGTCGCAGAGACGAAGCGCGGCCCGCGTGACCTCGAAGAGCCGCTGGAGGTCGTCGGTGACGACGACCCTGGAGGAATGGGCACCGGGCGACGAAGGCAACGACGTCGTCACACAGAACCCGGCTTATGGGCACCTCACACAGACAAGCCCCCGACACACCTGCGAAGGAGGGTCGGGGGCCTTTTTCCTCGTCGTCGTCGACGTGCCTACTTGTCGAGCTTGCCGCCGAGGTCGACGATGAAGTCGCTGATGATGCTGTTTTCGAGATCGTCAGGACTCACCACGAGGTGCTGCTTGTAGGAGGCGACCGCCTCCTTGCGCTTGTTGAGGGTCTTGTAGGCATTGCCGAGGTTCTTCCACGCGCTCGGGTGCACCTTGTTCAGCTTCACGCAGCGCTCGAGGGTCTCAGCGCCACGCTTGAGGTTCTTTGGGTCCTCGCCCATGCGCAGCACGAGGGTCTCACCCATCGCGCAGACGCTCTGGGGGTTGGCCGGCTCGGCCTTCAGCGCCTTCTCGTAGGCGTCGAGGGCGCCACCGTCGTCGCCGGTGGTGGCGAGGATGTCGGCGATGGCGACCCAGGCGTCCGAGCGTGTCTTGTCGAGCTTCGTGACCTCCGTGTAGCAGCGCTTGGCCTCATCGTTGCGCCCCAGCTCGCGGTTCACCTTGCCCAACAGGAACCACGCGTCATCGAAGCCGGGCGCAAGGGTCACGGCGCGGCGGAGGGCGTCGACAGCCTCAAGCTGGCCACCCATCTGCATGAAGACGTCGCCGAGAAGGTACGGCAGCTGCGGATCCTCCGGCGCCGCCTCGGACGCCTGCGTGAGCAGGGTCGAGGCCTGCTTCGGGTCGTTGACGGCGACGACGAGGGCCTGGGCGACGACGACATCGGGGTTGTTCGGGCGGAGCTGGCCGGCGGTCTCGGCGAGACCGCGAGCGCGCTGCGGATCCTTCAGGCGGGCAGCGACGATGGCGGCGCGGACGTAGGCATCGTGCGCCGACGGCGCGAGCTGCATGGCCTCTTCGTACCGGTCGAGGGCCTGCTTGAGCTCACCGCGGGCCTTCGCGACGTCGCCGGCAGCGAGCAGCACCGCGGGGTTCTTGCCGTCCATCAGCATCGCCTCGCTCACCTGCTTCTCGGCCTCGACGAGGTTCTTCATGCCGACGAGGGCCTCGGCGTAGCGGGCGCGGGTGTCGCTGTCGCGCGGGTTCTCGTTGAGAGCGCGGACGTAGTCGGCGGAGGCCTCGGTGAACTGCCGACGACGCGCGTAGACGTAGGCCTTCACGGCCCGCACGCGGTAGCGCTCGCCGGTGTTGACGGTGTCGAGGGCGGTGTCGGCCATCTTGAGGGCGTCGGTCAGCTTGCCCCGCTCGATGGCGTCGATGATGTTCTCGACGACGGGGTCGGCCGCCTTCGGGTCGAGCTTCTGCGCCTTCTCGAACTGGGCGCGGGCCTCCTGCAGCTTGCCCATCTCCTTGGCGGCGACGCCGAACCAGAAGTTGAGCGTGGCGTCGTCGGGGTTGGTCTTCAGCGCGACCTGCAGATCGGTGTAGGCGCCGAGGGTGTCCTTGGTGCCCATCTTGGCGCGCGCGAGTGCCACGATTCCGGCGGGGTCGCCGGGGTTCTGGTCGAGGAGCGCCTTCGCGTGCTCACGGGCGACGCTGTACTCGCGCAGGCGGATGGCGAATTCGACGGCGCGAATGCGGAAGGACCGGTTCTGGGGCACGAGGCCCACCGCGGCGCCGAGCAGGCGCATCGCCTCGGGGAAGGCGCGGGCCGAGATCGCGACCTGCGCCCGCTCGATGTAGGCGTTGGCCCGCTGCGCGGGTGAGGCGGCTTCGGCGCCCTTGCCCTCGGACATATCCAGCAGGATGCCCTTGCCCTCCTCGAGCGTCTCCGACGACGCCGCGAGCAGCGTGCCCTTGAGGATGCGGCTGCGCGGGTGGTTCGGGCTCAGCGCAAAGACCTTGTCCATGAAGTGGGTCGCGGTCTCGGGGTCGCCCGACTGCGAGGCGAGCAGCGCCATGTGCGAGAGCGCCGCGAGGCTGCCCATGTCGGCCTGCAGCGCGTTGTCGAGCTGCTTCATGGCGCCGTCGAGGTCGCCCTTGCCGCGGTGGCCGAGGGCCAGCCACACGTCGACCTCGGCAAGTTGGGGCCCCGGCAGCGAGCGCGCGGGATCGGCGAGTGGCTTCATGATGGCGATGCCGTCGTCCCACTTCTGACTGGCGTAGGCGACCGCGGCCTTGCCGATCGCGATCCCGATTTCGTCGCCGCCGGCGAGGGCGAGGGCGCCCTGCAGCTCAGGCAGGAACGCCGGCATGTCCTCGACGACGATGAGGTAGCCGAGAAAGCGCGCCTGATCGGCGGCGGCCTTGCGGCCGTCCTCCGGGAACGGCGTCACGGACTTGCGGGAGTCGACGATGCGCTTGGCCTGCTCGGCACCCTGGCGGTAGGCGGCGTAGGTGTCACGGCGCAAGAGGTCGGCCGAGGGGACCTCGTCACCGTACGACGGCGGCGGCGGCGGCGCCTCCGTGACGGCGACGGCGGGCTTCTTGCCCGGGTCATCCGCCGGCGGCGGGTTCCACAGGTTGACGAAGAACCAGCCGTACGGCGTCGCGAACTCGGCGGCGATGCCGACGACGGCGACAACGGCGATGACGACGCCGACGGCCATCGCTGCCATCAGCTTCGAGCCGCGCTTGTTCTGGGCGTCGCGACGACGACGCTCCACCTGCTCCTTGGCCTTCTCGGCCTTGAGGAGGTCCTCGGTGCCGACGGCGAGTTCGTCGTTCTGGGGCGACTTCTTCTCGGCGCCACGCGGCACCGGCAGGTCGTCAAGACCGCCGAGGGCCGACGCCATCGCCTTCTGGATCGTCTCGGAGAAGGCGGGAATCTGCGCGAGCGTCCGCCACGTCACGCCGTCGGTGGAGGCTTCCTCGCTGCCGAGGAGCTCGCCGCGAGCGAACATCTGCAGGATCGTGGGCACGTCGAACGGCCCGAGCACGCGTCCCGAACGCTTGCGAATCCGGTACTGCTCCTGCTTCGGCGCGCCGTCGGCCTTGCCGGCGTCGTCGATGAAATCGAGCAGCGTGTTCATGCCGGCGGCGCCGCCGGTGGAGACGACGACGGAGTTGTTGCCGTGGAAGGGCGTCGGCAACGGGGCGTCGTTGCTGCTTTCGTCGCCGAAGATGTCCGACATCGAGAGGGCTGGCTTCGACGACGACGGCGGCGGCACCGACGACTTCGGCGCTGGCAGGTCCGCGTCGTCGAAGATGTCGGCCATCGACGAGGCCTTCGGCGGCGGCACGGCGAGCGGCGGCGGTCCGCCCATCCCCGGCAGCGCCGGTCCGGGGCCCATGCCCGGCAGCGGCACACCACCACCCATGCCCGGCAGCGGCACACCACCACCCATGCCCGGCAGCGGCACACCGCCGCCCATGCCCGGCAGTGGCACCGCAGACGACGCGCCCGGCAACGGCACCGACGACGACGCCCCCGGCAACGGCACCGACGACGACGCCCCCGGCAACGGCACGCCACCACCCATGCCGGGCAGCGGCACCGACGACGACGCCCCCGGCAACGGGACACCACCGCCACCGCCCATGCCCGGCAGCGGCACCGCGCTCGACGACGCCCCCGGCAGTGGCACACCCATGCCCGGCAGCGGCACCGCACCCGCCGACGCACCGGGGAGCGGCACGCTCCCTGCGCCGGGCAGCGGCACCGAGCCAAGCCCCGGCAGCGCCACGGCCCCCGGCGATGACGCCTTCGCGCCCGCCGGCGCAGGCAGCGGCACGCCGACAGGCCCGGCTCCCGGCAGCGGCACGGCCCCCGACGCCGACGAGCCCGGCAGCGGCACGGCCCCGGGCGCTGCCCCCGGCAGGGGCACAGCACCCGACGACGACGCGCCCGGCAGCGGCACCGAGCCCGTCGGCGCAGCGCCCGGCTCGGCCTTCGGCGACGGCACCACGAACTGGTGCTGGCAGCGCGGACACTTGATGGACACGCCCTGGGGCGGGATGCGCCCCTCGTCGACGTTGTACTGGGCGGAACAGCTCGGGCAGGAGATCTGCACGGGGGCCTCACACGGCGCCGACGACGACGCCGGCAGCATCACGGAACAATCGGGGTAGACCTCGTCGAGTAGCACGCCGCGCGACGACGCCGCAAAGCGCAGGCCCGTCGGACAGCGCCATGTGCGCCTCACACCGACACCGGCACACGATGTCGGCGCTCACCCGAGCGTGTGGGAGCGGGCAACGGCCGCCGCGATGGCGTCGTGGAACGCGCCGCGAACGGCGCCTCGTTCGAGGGCCGCGAGCCCCGCCGCGGTGGTGCCACCGGGGGACGTGACCTGGGCTCGGACCATCACGGGCTCGACGCCGCTCTCCAGCCGCGCTCCCGCCGCGACGAGGGCACCACGAGCGCACTGCAGGGCCTCGGCGCGGCTGAGGCCGTGCTCGACCCCGGCGTCGACGAGGGCCTCGACAGCCAGCAGCAGGAAGGCCGGACCCGACGCCGCGGTGGCGGTGACGGCATGCAGGCGCTGCTCGTCGGCGGGCTCGAAGACGTCGCCGACGGCGCTGAACACGCGCTGCAGGCGCGCGCGATCGCGGGCGGCGTCGGTGTGGGGGCCGAGACAGATCGCCGTCGTCGATACCCGCTGCTGTGCGCCGATGTTGGGCATCGCGCGGGCCACGGCAACGCCGACGTCGAGGCGGGCGAGCGGCACGCCCGCCGCGCAGGACACGACGAGAGCACCGGGGCCGAGGGACGGGGCGATGAGCCGCAGGAGTTCCACGGTCCCCTTCGGCTTCACGGCCAGAACGACGACGTCGGCGCCGGCGACGGCTGCGCCCGCGTCGAGCACGGTGCGGGCGCGCCCGGCCCAGGCGTCGAGGGACGACTGCCGGCGGCCGCACAGCGTGAGTTCGACGTCGCCTGCGGCCAGCAGGCCGCGTGCAAGGGCGCCGCCGAGGCCGCCGACGCCGATGATGGTGACCTTCATGTGGGCTCCTCGGGTGCTGGGGTCATCGGGCGGGTCCCGAACAGTCGGGTCCCGATGCGGACATGGGTGGCGCCGGCGGCGATGGCGACGTCGAAGTCGCCCGACATCCCCATCGACAGCATCGGCCACGCCGGGCCCACCTCGTCGCGCAGGCGCCGCACGCGGGCGAAGGCGGCGGGCAACGCGGCGTCGTCGACGTCGGGCATGGCCATCAGGCCGCGGATCTCCAGCTCGGGCAGCGCCGCGATATCGCGGGCGGCGGCGGCGACGTCGTCGACGCCGAAGCCGTTCTTCGTGTCTTCATCGGCGACGTTGACCTGCAGCAGGATCGGCAGCGGGGGCCCGCCGGCGGCGCGCCGGGCCTTCGCGAGGGCCTCGGCCTGGCTCCGCGAGCCGACACCATGGACGACGTCGGCGCGGACGATGGCCTTCGCGTTGCCACGCTGGACGCGACCGATGAAGTGCCACGTGATGCCGGGGAGGTCGGCAAGGGCCGCCATCTTCTCGAGCATCTCGGCGGCGTAGTTCTCGCCGAAGTCGCGGATGCCGGCCGCCCACGCCTCTCGCAGCGCGCTGGCCGGCCACGTTTTCGAGGCGGCGACGATGCGGACGTCATCGGGTGCTCGCCCGGCGGCGACGGCGGCCGCGCGAACGGCGGTCTGCAGCTCGGCGACGCGCTCGGCGATGGTGGCCCCGCTCACGTCGGCCCCGCGCAGTCCGCGATGGCCGCGAGGACCTCGTCGAGGGGCAGCCCGATCACGTTGGTGAGCGAGCCCTGGACGCGGGCGATGAGGGCGGCGGCGGCACCCTGGATGGCATAGGCGCCGGCCTTGTCGCGGTGGCCCCCCGTGGCGATCCACCGATCGATGTCGCCGTCATCGAGGGCGCGGAAGGTCACCTCGGTGGCGACGACGCCGTCGACGCGGCGCGGCCCCCGCTGCACACACCAGCCCGTCAGGACCTGGTGGGTGCGCCCCGAGAGGGCCCGCAGCATCCGGCGGGCGTCGTCGTCGTCGTCGGGCTTCGCGTAGGCGACGTCGTCGAGAACGACGGCGGTATCGGCCGCGACGACCGTGGCGTCGCTCGGGATGGCGGCGGCCTTGGCGCGGGCGAGCCGGAGCACGAGGTCGATCGGTCGCTCCCCCGGCAGCGGCGACTCGTCGAGGTCGGCCGGCACGATGGTGAGGCCGATGCCGGCCGCCTGTAGCAGCTCGCGCCGGCGCGGGGAGGCGGAGGCGAGACAGACCGACACCCGGGGCTCAGGGGACATGGCCACACTCTTTCCGTCCCGTCGGGCGGGGCGCAAGTCCGCGTCCGGGCTGGCCAGCGGCCGGCGGATACGGCATAGTCCCAGCAGCGCCCTGTGGCGCGGCAGGTGGTTGTCATGGCTCGCCTCACACGAACCCTGGGTCTCGCGATCGTCGTCGGCGCCGTTGCCGGCAGCGTGCTCGTCGTCGCCCAGCCCGCCCCCGCCACCGACCAGGGCAGCGAGCAGGCCGACGGCGACGACGCCACGCCCCCGGAGCGCTACGGCCCGGAGGCCGAGCAGGCCCTCGCGCGCATGCGCACGACGATGCAGAAGGGCCTCGACGAGGTGAAGAAGGCCCGTCAGGAGAAGGACAGCGTCCGCCTCCTCTGCGTCAACGAGCCCGTGACGGCGATGAAGGGCGTGCTGCGCATTGCCGAGAACGCCAACGTCGACCTGCAGGAGGCCGTCGCCACCGGCGAGCAGGCCCAGGCCCGTCGCGAGTTCCGCAAGATCCGCCAGGGTCTTCGGCAGATGGACAACCTGCTGACCCAGGCCCAGAACTGTGCCGGCGTGAACAGCACCGAAAGCACGACGAGCGTCGACGTGGAGTTCGATCCGGACTTCCTGGCGACCGACCCGTATTACGGGGACGACAGCTTCTTCTACGACCCTGCCGATGACCTCATCGATGGCGAGACCGAACTCGGGGAGCGGGACCCGCCGACGGTGCGACCGCCACCGGCGTCTGGTGTGGTCTGAGTCGTCTGGAGACCCGCTGCGGCGGGTCTCTTCATGTTCGCTGACGCCCGTCGGGGTGAACCGGTCCGCTGACGCGGCGTCTGTCGCCTTCGGCGCGACTCGGGGGCCCCTCGCCGGGCCCCCGAGACCCCCGGGCGTTCAGCGGGAGCAGTCCTGCACATTTTTCGGCTCGTCGGCGCGGGGTGTGGTCGCGACGACGATCGCCGCAAGCCGCCGAGGGCGAAAAATGGCCTCATCTCCGTTCGTCGCGCTCGCAGCGCTCGTGTCGATGAGCCATGCAGAGCGGCCGCTCCGCTTCCGCTGCGCGTCCGCACGTCGCGGCTGCCGCGCCCTGCCCGGTCGTCGCCATCACGCGTGGCGGCGGGCGCCCGAAGCGCGCGGCAGCGGGCATTCAGGCGCGCCAGCGCCTGAATGAAAAAGCACCCGTGACATCACCGAGGACTGAGCAGGGGACGGTTCCTCCGTCCCCTGCTCAGTCCTCGGTGATGTCACGGCGCGAGGCCGCCCATCTCCTTGAGCTCGAGGGGCGGCGGCGGCGCATCCTCGGCCGTCTGCACCGGGGCGGTGCCGGCGGCGAAGACCTCGGCGATCACGCCCTCGGGCAGCGTCGCCGGGATCGGATCGCTGTCCGGGTCGACGAACGTCGGCTCCGGGAGCTGGCCCGGCTGCAGCGCCGCGTCGGTCTGCACGAGCAGGCCGCTGCGGACATCGACGGAGCGGCGCTCGACGCCGTCGGGGGGCGTGAAGTCGCGGATGGGCCGACCCTCGGTGGCGACCTCCATGAAGCGCAGCCAGATGGGCACCGCGGCGCGACCGCCGCTCTCGGACATACCGAGGGGGGTGTTGTCGTCGAAGCCGACGTAGACGCCGGCGACGACGTCGGGGGTGAAGCCGACGAACCAGACGGAGCGGGCGCCGTCGGTGGTGCCGGTCTTGCCGGCCACCGGGCGGCCGAGGCTGCGGGCCCGCGTCGCCGTGCCGCTCTCGACGACGGACTTCATCATGTCGCTCATGATGTAGGCCGTCTGCGGCGAGAAGACCTGTACCGGCTCCTGCCGCTTGTGCTCGAAGGCGACGGTGCCGTCCTTGCGCTTCACCTTCTCGATGAGGATCGGCGCCTCGTGGCGACCGCCGCCGGGGAAGACGGCGTAGGCGTTGACCAGATTGAGCAGGTGCACGCCGCCGGTGCCGAGCGCGAGCGTGAGGTTCTTCGGCAGTTCCTCCTTCGTCGGCAGATCGAGCTTCGTCGCCGTCTCGATGACGCGGTCGACGCCGACCTTCTCGAGGATCGAGATGCTGCAGGTGTTCACCGAGTGGGTGAGGCAGGTGCGCGTCGTGATGTCGCCGAGGAAGCGGCCCGACGAGTTCTGCGGCGCCCACTTCTTGCCCGTCCAGCGGTCGAGGAAGACCTTGGGGGCGTCGGTGATGAGGCGATGCCGCACGCCGGTGGCCTCCTTCTCGACGAAGCCCACCGACGAGAACGCACCCGTCTCGATGCCGGTGGCGTAGATGAAGGGCTTGAACGACGAGCCCGCCTGGCGGACGGCCTGGGTCGCGCGGTTGAACGACGACGACGCGAAGTGGCTACCGCCAACGAGGGCGAGGACGCGGTGGTCGTTGGGGTCGACGGCGACGAAGCCGGCCTGGGCCTTTGGATCCTGCTCGAGGGACACCTCGACCCAGGCGGGCTTCGCCGGCGTCGGCTTGCCGCCCTTCTTCGCCGCCGGCTTCTCGGGCGTCTCGGGGACGATCTTCTCGACTTTCACGAGGACGACGTCGCCGACCTTGAGAACGTCGCCGATGGTGCGTGGCCGCTCGGTGCTCTTCTCGGGGTTGAAGGGGCGGGCCCAGCCGAGCTGCGCGAAGGGCAGGACGGCCGTCGTCGTGCCGAGGTCGATCTTGACGACGCGGGCGGCGTTGTCGGCCTCGACGACGGCGCCGGCGACGCGGGCCCCGACCTTGAGGCGCGTGCCGCGGACGCTGCGCAGCGGCGGCGTCGTCGACAGCTTCGCCTGATCGGTGAGCAGGGCCTCGAGCTTCTTCTCGGCCTCGGAGGGCTCCTCCTCGTCCTCGTCGCGCGCGGCGTCGAGGATGAGCTTCACGTCGCGAGCCGTCACGCGCTGCAGGTCCCAGATGGGGCGCCCCTCGGCGAGGGCCTTCTGCAGCTCGGGCGTCTCCTCGACGGGAAAGCGGCGGGCGCGCTCGTCGTCGAGGATGCCGAGGAAGGCGCGGGCCTCGTCGGGGTCGAGGCGCAGCAGCGGGCCACGGTAGCCCTGGCGCTTGTCGAGCTCACGCAGGCCGCGGTCGACGGCCTCGTTGGCGGCCTTCTGCAGCGCGCCGTCGACGGCGGCGTAGACGCTGAGGCCACCGCGGGCGAGGTCCTCGTCGGGGATGCGGCCCTTCAGCAGCTGGCGGATGTGCTCGGCGTAGTAGGGGGCGACGTCGAGGTACTCGGGTGGTGCCACGTCGAGGCGGACGGGCTCGGCGTTGGCCTTCGCCTCCTGCTCCGCCGTGATGTAGCCGTTCTTCTTCATCTGCTCGAGGACATAGGCGCGGCGGGCGCGAACGCGGCGCGGGTCGGCCCAGGGGTTGATGCGGTTGGGCGACTTCGGGATCGACGCGAGCACGGCGGCCTGGCCGAGGGTCACCTTGTCGACGGAGCGGCCGTAGTACGTCTGCGCCGCCTCCTCGATGCCGTAGGCGCCGTTGCCGAAGTAGATCTGGTTCAAATAGAGCGAGAGGATCTCGTCCTTGCTGAAGCGCTCCTCGATGCGCTTGGCGAGGATCATCTCCTTCACCTTGCGCGACATCGTGCGCTCCGGCGTAAGGAGGAAGGTCTTCGCCGTCTGCTGCGTGATCGTCGAGCCGCCCGACTGCGGCCCACCGATGAGCTTGTGGCGCACCTGGTACAGCACGGCGCGGACGATGGACGGATAGTCGACGCCCTTGTGCGTGTAGAACTCGGCGTCCTCGGCGGAGATGAAGGCGTGCTTCACATGGTCGGGAACCTTCGTGATGGGCACGACGGTGCGACGCTCTTCGTAGAAGCGGGCGACGAGGTGGCCGTTTCTGTCGAACACCTTCGACGTTGTCGGCGGATCGTAGTGCTCGAGGGCCGAGAGGTCCGGCAGCTCGGACGACAGCACCGCGATGTGGGCCGCGAGGCCTCCGGCGCCAAGTGCAGCAGCGGCGACGACGAGGACCAGCAGGCGCTTCAAGAGCCCCGTGAGGCCGGTGTCCGTGACGAGGGGAATCCGGGAGAGGAACATCGTGGCCACGGCAAGGAGAAGGCGCGGGCCCGACCGGAGATTCCGATCGCGACGACGGCTGTGACCGCGCGCAAGGACGTGGGCAGCCTAGCAGGTTGCTGAAAAAGGCCGCTTTGGGCCTTTTTCAGCAACCCTGCCAGGTACTTCTGGGCCTCGTCTCCGACGAGGCCGGATCAACACCTGGCAGGTGCTGAAAAACGCAAAGCCG